>JAEEGK010027628.1_pt1 | contig 11446 bp, 4 predicted proteins | sample 8958771 | NCBI WGS metagenome assembly JAEEGK01 (sample SAMN16246547, study PRJNA631951) | gut metagenome | biome: gut microbiome; feature: rumen; material: SC-attached | host: Bos | place: Iran: Karaj | collected 2018-10 | reverse complement strand
TAATTATTAAATAATTAACATATAAATAATTAATCAAAAAAATATTTATGAATAATTAATGACTTAAAATTTGGATTAAATTAATTTTCTTAAGTGAATATATATGATGTAAAATATTATATATGAAAGATAATAAAAATTTTTTTTTTAATTAAATAAAAAAGATATATTATCTTACTCTATATAGTTTCTTATAAAATGTAATTCTTCATCACTCCAATTAATACTTGGATTTCCCATATAATTTCCAAAAATATACATTATAGTATAAAAAATTGAACCAAATAATAAACTTATTATTATTTCTGAATAAATCGAAAAAAAGACATAACATGCAAAATTATCAATAATAATAAAAAATAAAATTTGAAAAAATACAAATTTAAAACAAAATTTTGTAAATGATTGAAAAAGATAAAGAATTATTTTATAAATATAATAAGTAATAATAAATGAAACAATATTAATAAGTGTATTTAAAGTTATTGAAAAAAAAGTATTTAAATTTCCATTTTTATGTTTTTCTTTTAATTTTTTATATGCTTCTTTAATTTTCTTTGTTTTTTTTAAATTATTCTTATATTTATTTTTTAAAAATTTATATTTGTTTTTAATATTTTGATAATTACTCCAAGGTGCAATTCCTAAAATTTGATAAGGATTATCTTGAATAAAAAATAAATTTTCATCATCAACTTTTTTTTCATTTAAACAATTAATCGATAATAAAATAGAAAATAATATTATCAAATAATAAAATTTCTTCAAAATCTTATTTAATATAAATATTTAAAAAATATTAAAAAAAAACAAAAAATTAAAATAAAAATTAATTAATTAAATTAAAATTAAAAATTACGAATTTTATTTTAATGATAATTACATAAAATATGTCATCACAAGAAGAATCAAAAGACGAATCATTAGTAATTAATTTAAATTACAAACCAATAAAATCATCATCAATAGATACTAATATAGGAAATATAAATGAAATCTCAAAAAAACTAAATGAAAGTAAAGGTTGGTTTAGTTCTCGTTTTTGTAATTATCCACAAAGTATTTATATTCAATTTAATTATCCTGTTCATTTATCTCAAATTAATTTATGTATGCATGAAAAAATAATTCCAGAAAAAATATTTTTTTTCTCATATTTTCCTGAAGATAATTATGGATATAAAATTCAAAATTATGAAAATTTAAATTATAATAATTTTGGTTTTATTAAATTAGATGATAATACAAAATCAGATTTTAAATTTAGAGAATATAGAAAAATATTTGTTGATATTAATACATTTGTTGTTAGATTAGATTTTGAAAAAAATTATTTAAATAAATTTAATACTTTTCAACAAGTTGGTTTAATTTCTGCTGAATTTTTAGGAAGAAGAATTCAAGGTGGAATTAATATTAATAATGATAATATATTAAATAAAAATATTAATAATGAAGATGAAATTGATCCAGTTGCAAAAGATAAATTAGATTATTTTAATAAACAATTATCAAATGCAATGGAAAATAAATTATATGATGAATGTAAAGAAATAAAAAATAATATTGATCAAGTAACTTATCTTGGAATGAAAATATCAAAATTAAATAAAGACAAAATTAATGCAGTTCAAATTGAAGATTTTGATACTGCACAAAATTTAAAAATTAAAGTTGAAAAATTAAGAGGACAACTTGATTTGATTGGAACTAAAAAATATAATCCTGAATTGATAAAAGAAAATGATAATAATGAAAATAATATGAATAATGTAAATATTAATAATAATAATAACGATAATAATAATAATAATAATGTTAATAATAATAATAATGAATTTAAACCTGTTATTCATATTAATGAAGAAGATTTTAAAAATTATGATGAAATTGTTATTCCAGCATTAAGGAAAAAAAATAATTCTCAAGATTTTACTAATGATAATAGTGAACAAAATGGTAATAATGAAAATGAAAATAATAATTCTGAATATGAAAATGAAAAAATACAAAGATATTCTCTTTTAATTCCATTTATTGGTGAAGAAGGAATTAAAATGTTATTTAGTAACATTGCAAAAAAGAAAGAAGAAGGATTTGATTTATTAAAAGATAAATTATCATCTATATTTGTTGATCAGAATTTAAATGAAATTTTATTAACTTTATTAGATTTAGTTTCATCATTAATGGAAGATAAAAATTCAAATATTGTATTAGAAGCTTATAAATTTACTCATGATTTATTTGATTATATTTTAATTAATAACGAAAAAATACCATTAAATAAAAATTTAAATCATTTTTTATATGATAGAATTATTAATCAAGTAATACAAAAATTAAGTGATTTAAAATTAAGTTCAGAAGCAATTAAATTATTTAATTTTTTCTTAAAGCAAAAAATATTCGATTATAAATTATTAATTTCATATTTAATTGGTCCAGATGTTAAAAATAGTGATCAAATCTTATATAAATTATCAAATAAAATGACAATGTCAAAATTATTAATAATACAAAATATATTAGAATCATTTAATCAATCATTAGAAGATAGATTAACAACATTTGAATCATTTCCATCTGAATTAATAAAAAAATACATTTTAATAAATGTAGTTCATACAAAAAGTGAAATAAGAAAAATAAGTAGATTACTCATATCAAAATATATAGAAATTTTCAATGTAAAAACTATATCAAAAGATATAATTCAAATTGATCCAAGAGAATTACATAAATTAAAAGAAGAAATTCCTCAATTAAAAGACTATTTAGAAAAAGCAGACAAAGATAAAAATGAAATATCTCACATAAACATAAGTAAAATATCTCGAAATCAAACAACAAATAACATATCATTTCTATCAAAGAATAAGAAATTAATAAATAATAAATCAAAAACAAATATAAATACATCAAGAAGTAAATCAAAAAGTCCAGAAAAAAAAATAATAGAAAAATCAAAAGAAAAATGTATTTATTGTCAAACTTACTTAAAACCAAATATATCAATAAATAAACATTATGATAAATATTGTCCAATGTTTACAAATTGTCCTCGTTGTACATTAAATATTGAAGTAAAGAGATTAACAAATCATTGTATGTATAATTGTAAATATAAAGAAGATTTTATATTATGTAAAAGATGTAAAGAAGCAATTCCAAAAAAAATATTTGAAAAACATCAAAAAGAAAATAGATGTAATCCTGCTAAAAATCTTAATTCTAATAATAGATGTCCTCTTTGTCATGAAGATATTCCTCCTTATGATAAAGGATTTTATACTCATTTATGTGTTGATTTATGTGATGAACAAAGTAGAACTTATAAAAAAAAAGATGCTGCTGTTTAAAAAAAATATATGGTGTTTGTTTTTTTGTTTTATTTTATTATTTTTTTTTGGACTTTTTGATTTTGGTTTTTTTTAATTATTATTTAGTTTTTTGAAAGGTTTTTTAATTTTATTTTTTTTTATTTTATTTTTTTTATTTATATTGTCATTTGTTTAAAAAATTTTTTTTATTATTATTAAAATCAATTCAATTAATTTATTTTTGTTTTAAATAATTATTATTATTATTATTATTTAAATTATGGAAAAAAATATTTTGTTTGAATTATCTAAAATCAAATGTGAATTGATTTATTTGAATAATCCAAAAAAAAAAATTGAATCAAAGAAAATGACTAGTCTTCTTAAAAAGAATTTTTCACAAATATTTTTAGATGAAGAACCAAAAGATAATTTACCTTACTTATTTACTTTTTATGAACAAAATCAAACATTTCATAATAATATGTTAATGTTAACAGGGTAAAATTTATTTTTATATTAAAAATATAGATTAACAAATTTAAGTTTATGTTTTGTATTTTTAGAAAAAGATACAAATTCAATTGAAAATTATATTTTACAATTTCATAATGTAAGAAAATATTATTAAATATAATGTTTTTACTTAATAAAAAATAGTTTCAAAGAATTAGTCATAATGATTCAAACAAAAATCTATCTAAATTAATTTTTATTGGTGAAAATGAAAATGATTTTTCAAATGAAATAAAAAATGAAGAAAATTTAATATTTATAAAATCAAAAGAAGAAGAAAAATTAAAAGAAGAAATAGGAAAAATAATAATAAATATTTTACAAAAATATATATCATTTGTAAAATCTAAACCAAAATTTTTAAAAGGAAATTCTTTAAAAAAAGCAAATTTAACTGATGTAAAAATTCAATGTGAAGAATATATTCAAATTAAAATATATGATATTCCAAAAATATCATTTGGTTTATTAGTAAATGAGTTTAAAATTCCTACAGAACAAACAAAATTTCGTGAATGTAAAGCAATATGTATTTTTTTAGAAGATTATCAAAAAAGTAAAATATCAAATGGAGAATTAAAATATAATCCAGAAATAAATAATTTATTTGAAACAATATTTAATGGATATAAGAAAGCAAAACAACAAGATTTATTAATAGAATCTTATTTAAGATTAATTACTTATGAAACTATGTTTTATAAAAATAAAATAGAATTTATTTTAGAATTATGTAATAAATGTCATAAAGAATGTGAAAATTTATTTCCACATTCAAAATATAAAACATATATTTATTTATATCAAATATTAAATAATATAAATTTAAATAGAATTAGTACTTTTTATTTATATTTAGCATTGAGTTGTTGTTATGAAGATAGTGAATTGGCAAGTATTATTCCTTATATTTTTATTGAATTAGATAAAAAATTAGAAATTTATGATATTTCAGAAAATGAAATTAATTCATATGAAAATTTTTTAAAATATCATAAAACTTATTTAAAGTCTCAATTTCGTCAAATTGGTTTTTTTACAATTGAAAGAAATGAAAAAAATATTTTAAATGCTGCAGATAATTATCAAAAAAGAATTGAAAAAGAATATAGTCTTTATGTTAGAAAAAGATTAAGACATTTAAATAAAAAATTACTTATTATGAAATGGCCACCTATACAATATAATTTATTTCAAAATTTAGTTAATTTTCATAGAGTTATTCTTAATAAAAGTTTACAAGTTGCAAGTTGTTTAGGTTATTTACAAACTTTATCTTCTTTTGTTTCTGAAAATGAACAAAAAAATATTTTTAAAGAAATTCAAACTGATTCTTTTTTCTCTCAACAAAAATTATATTTGAATTTAATTAAATTTCCCATTTTAGTTAAAATTATTCCATTAATTTCAAAAATTAAATTTGATTTTAATAAAAATTTAAATAATATTAAAAATGAAGAAGAAGAAATATTTATTTATAATCCTTGGGATAAATCTAATAATGCAAATTTTTATTGGAGTGAAAATTCTATTCAAGAAATTTTAGTAGAATTTTATAATGAATTAAATATTGAAATAATTTTAACAAAAATTGATTTATTAATTGAAAGTAATGAAAAAATTATTTTTTGTTTTCCTTCAAATGCACATATTTTACCTAAAACATATACAAAAATAATATTTAAAATTAAACCTTTAAAAACAGCTAAAATAAAAATTATAGGATTAAAATATGAAATTTTTAATTTATATACAATTCAATATGTTGATCAAAAAGGAAATGGAATGTTTTTTAATTTAAATAATAAAGCAATTGATTCAAAGGAAAATATAATGTTAAATGATATACAAATTTATCCTGAATTACCAAATTTAAAATTAGAAATTGTGAATGATGATTTATTATATGCGAAACAAATTGAATTTTTTGATTATCAAAAATATAATTTTGAATTTGAAATTATAAATCAATCAAATGTAAAAATAACAAATTTTAATATTTGTGTTTATGCTTATAAGAAAGATGATTATAAAATTTGTTTAGATGAATTTAATATTTCATCAGATAAATTAAATACAATTTCAACTTTTATTAATAACAATTTAGTTTATAAATATAATTATATATTAACTCATAGAAAAGGATATAAAAAATTTGAAATTAGATTTTATTTTGATTATTCTTCAGAAAATAATAAAAAATATATTGCTCAAAAAAGAATAAAACCTTATTTAAATTATGAAATAGAATTAAAAACCAAAATATTATTTAAATTTTCTAATTTAAAAAATAGACCAATTAATATGAATCTATCAAATGAAATGATAATTAAAACATATTTAAAAAATTTATTACAAAATATTAGAAATTATAAATATTCATTTATAACAAATAGTTATTTTATTTCTTTAGATATTGATATATGTTCTTCAATGAAAAATGAAATATATTATGAAATTAAAAATATTTTAAATGATGAAAAATCACTTCCTTTTAAAAAAGGAAAAATTTTAGGTAATAAATCTCATAATATTTCTTTAAATATTGAGAATTGTAAAAAATTAAATGAAAATATTTTCTTATGGTATATTAAAAAAGAAAATAAGGAAGGTTCAATTAATTTTTTTAACATAATTGTTAATGAATTAAATTATAGATTTACACAAAATTTTGAATTTAATATTAAAAAAAATTGTATAGAAAATGAAAATAATATATCTATTGGATTGGACTATATAATTAAAAATTGTACTAAAGATATATTTAAAAATTTAGAAATTTTTATTTTTCTATATCAAAAAGTTGAAAATAAATATTTAATTAATGAAAATATTAATAAAAATATATTTTATGAAGGAAATTTAAATGAAAAAATTAAAGAAATTCTCCCAAATGAAACTAAAACTTTAAATATTAAGTTTTATCCCTATCTAAATGAAGAATGTTATACAACATTTATATTAGTTGATCATTTTCAAAAAATTATATATATGCCCACATTTTCTGAAAAATGTTGATTATTTAAATTATAAATATATTATAATTTAATATTTAAAAATTATTTTTAAATAGAAATAAAAAAAAATTTTAGTTTTTAGATTTATTATATTAATACAAATTTATAAACTAAATTATTTATAGTTATTAAAGATAATTAACATCATTTACTAAAAAAATCTATTTTAAATTATTATATAAAAAAAGTTTAAAATAAATTATTTTTAAATGGAAAACAAAACAAAAAATGAATCCCTTCTTAAATTCATATATTTCATAAGACAAAATTTACCTAGATCAACCACTTATTATATATTTTATTTTATTTTGAAATTCCAAGGAATATTAACTTCGACAATAAATTTAAAAAATTATGAATCAAGAGAAAATAACATAACTTCAATACATTCATTTTTTTCAATATTTTCAATATATCATTCATCTTTTAAAGTAATAAATCACAATTATGATATTTTTTCTCTTATTTTTTTTATATATAATCTTTTAATAGTGATATATTTTTTTATTGTTTATAAAAGATTAAATTCAATTTTTATTAGATCATTTATAGATAATCAATCAAATAATTTAACAAAAGCTACTCAAAAAATAAATATTTTTTTAAAAATAATTATAAATATTGTAATATTTATTAATTTTTTCTCTGGAATCATTTGTGAATATTTAAGTTTTGGAATTATGGCTCCTATAATAAAAAATACGTTGATAAATTCATCCAAAATTAAAATTGAAAATAAAGAATATATTTCAGAATATTTTAATAATTCAATTTTTCCTGTATATTTAATAATGATTTTTAACATTTTTTCATTTATTATTTTTTATACAATAGGTTTTATTATTTTAAAATTAAATAATATTTCAGCCTTATTTTCTAAATTTGGGATATCATTATATTTTGGAGAAAAACAAAATATTTTTATATTGATTTTAACTTTATTTCAGCCAATTTATGGTTACTCTTATATTTTTGAAGATAATACGAGAAATAAAATTAGATTATATATTTGTATATTTTTAATTTTTTTTTTAACAATTATTATAATCTCAAATATTCATAATTATACATTTTATATTGGTTCGATAATTCCTAATTTTAATTTAGGAATTATAATTTTTTGTTGGTATAATGGAATAGTTGAATTAATATTATATTATTTATTAGAAAAAAAAGAAAAAATGACTCAAGCATTTTCACTGATAAAATTATTAATATCAATTATTACAACTCTTTTAATTTTATATATAATCATTTTTAATAATATTCAATATTTTTCAAATTTATTTTCAAAACATTTATTTTCAACAGAAGATAAAATTACAAAAATCGGTGAAATATATGAATATATTAGGGCATTTTGTAATTTTAAAAAAAGTAATTATAAAAATATTGAACAAATTTTTGAATTAATAAATATACATAAACAAAAATGTACAATAACAAATTGTATATGTAATTCATTATTTAAATCAATAACTTTTATAAATAATAATCATTGTCAAGAACTAAATAAACAATTGAATATATTAGGAGAACATGAAATTAATAATAGAATTTTTTCATTATATAAATCAAAAAAATTTAATAAAAAATTAGAATATTATTGTGTTTTACATGTTCAATATCTTTGTATAATTTCTCAAAAAATTTTTCTTTCTTTATATTTTTCAAATAGATATCTACAATGTCCAATAAAAATGAGTATAACTACAAGTTATTATTTATATGAATTAAAAAAACAAATTTTACAACAAATTTTTTCAAAAAAAATTAAATTAGAAGATAATTTAATAGGTCAAACAAATTATGGCAAACATAAAACAAATTTACCAATATTTAGTCATTTATTAGATTTTTATAATTTTTCTATTTTTAGTGATGCAACCAAAAAATTATTACTTGAAAATTGTTTATATCTTCAAGTGGTATTTTCAATTAGAAAAGAAATGAATAAATCTTCAAAATTAAATTCTTTAAATAAAAAAACTTTTATAAAATTTTTAAATTCCTGTGAAAAAATAAAAGAAAATGATGAAGAAATCCGAAATTTATTAAAAACTTATTTAGAAAATAAAGTATTAAATAATTATGAAATATGTTATTTACTTACTAATTATTTCTTATTAATTCATCATCAAATTCCAAAAGATATTTCAAAATTATTTGAAGAACATTATCATTTTTCTTTAATAAGTAGATTAATTGATAATGATGAAATGGAATTTAATATGAAATATCCAATGATAATAACTTTAAGTAATTCATCAGATTATTTTTTAATTACTTATATTAATAATATTTTATGTGAAAATTTAGGTTATTTAAAAGGAAAAATTATTAATTCTGAATTTAATGAATTAATTCCTTATCAAATAAAAGAAGAACATTCTTTTGCAATGAAACAATTTTTATTTTTAAGTAATCCTTTATTTTCTAAAAAAAGTTATATTTTAGACTTTGAAAAATATTTAACTCAATGTCATTTTGAATGTAGAATTTTACCAGATTTAAAAAATTCTTTTCATATTATTATTAACTTCAAATTATTAGTTAATGAAGAAGAAGAGACAATTACATATTCTGTTTTCTTAGATAAAGACTTTAATTTTGTGTCATTATGTCGTGATTTTGAACAATTATTTTTTTTTAATATGAAAATGTTTGGAATATTAAATATAAACTTTTGTGATTTTTTTGGTTTAAATGAAAATAAATTACGTAGTAAATTAAAAAGAAATCAAACAAATTTAGTATTAGATTCCTTTTGGAAAACAGAAGACAAGGCTTATTGTATTTTTACAAAAATACCTTCAGAAAAAATATTTAATTACAGAAAATCAAAAGAATCAATAAATAATTTACAAAAAAATATAATAAAACATAGTGAAAATATAGAAAAAAAACAAATATTAGAAGGATTAACAAATTTAGTAAAAACAATAGATGAAATTGGATTAGATATTGAATGGTATAAAAGAGTAAAATGTTTAGGTGAGAGATTAAAAGTTGAATTACCAGAACATTCATTAATAAGTCATTCAAATAGAAAAAGAAGAAAAAGTTATAATTCAAAAAGTTTTGAAGCTAATTTTTATGGTAAAACAATTGGTTGTATTCAATATTGTTTAGTTGATATTAAAGAAAGAACAAATTTAAAAGAATTAGCAGAAAGTACTTTTGATATAAGTAAAAAATTTTTAAATATACAAAAAAGAATGTCATATTTTAATCCACAATTAGCACATTCTTTTTTTGATGAAAATTTATTTCCAAATATAAATCAATTTCAAAGAGATTTTTCAATTGCAACACCAATTGCATCTAAATCAAGTTTAAAAGGTAATAAAATATTAGAAAATTTAAATAATATTGTTACTTTTTCTGATTTAAATAATAGTAATTCATTTCAAAATAATTCAAGAATGGGATTATTAAATTATAATTCAAGTTCAAGTCAAAATTTAAATCACAGTTTTAAAATTAAAAATGAAGTTGCTATTATTAATCAATCTCCTACTCCGACTCCAAATCCACAAATTATATATAGACATGATGTTACTATTTTAGATGGTTTTCAAGATTTTAAAACTAAGGATTTAATAAATGAACAATTAATGAAAAAAACAAATTGGGATAAAAAAAAGTTATCTTTTATTGATAATAAATATGAATTTTTTGAAAAAATTATCATTTTATTATTTCTTATTATGATTATTTTAGCTTTAATACTTTTAATTTTTAAAAAACAAAAAATTAATAATCATAGAAAATTATTTGCTTGTAATACTTATACAGAAATGTTAAAAAGTGATATTTATTTATCTTCTTTAATTGCTTTAAGAAAATGTTTTGATATGTCAAAAAATGAGTTTAATGAAGATTTATATAAAAATACTCTTATTTTGAAAATTGTTAGTTTAAGAGAACATTCAATAAATTTTAAATATTATATTAATTCTCTTCATAAAAGCCCAAGTATTAAAAGTATTTTTACTCTTCTTTATCAGAATAATGATTTTAATTCTTTAAATTTAGATTGGTCTATTTCAAAAAGATATTCATCTTTTTTTGAGGAAATTAATTTATATATATATCTTTTAAGTCAAAACTATTTTAATAATGATTTAAGATGTAATATTAATAATTTTTTATTTGAAAATTATTTGAATTATAATAATAATGAAGATGATTATATTTATCCTTCTTTACATGAAAAATTAACCTTTTATTCACTTTATAATATTTTACAAAGATTTAAATATATATTGGAAAATTTAACTCATGATACTATAGATATATTATTGAATTTATCTAAAGATTTTTGTTCATATGTTTTAATTTTTTGTGGATGTATTTTTTTTATTTCTTTAATTGGATTTATTTTATTGTTTAAAAAAATATTTTATGATAAAAAACAAATTAAGTTAATATTAATTGATTTATTCAAATCTTCTTATAATGGTGATTTATTTGGGAATACAATTAAAAATTTTATTAATGTTTTACAAGAATTTAATGGAAATAATATATATACTTTCGAAGAAAATAAAGATAAAAATATACAAGAAAAAACTACTATTTTAAATA
>JAEEGK010027627.1_pt1 | contig 11446 bp, 11 predicted proteins | sample 8958771 | NCBI WGS metagenome assembly JAEEGK01 (sample SAMN16246547, study PRJNA631951) | gut metagenome | biome: gut microbiome; feature: rumen; material: SC-attached | host: Bos | place: Iran: Karaj | collected 2018-10 | reverse complement strand
CTATGCTTGGCAACAGTCTTGATGTGCCCGTAGTGTTTGCTAAGAAGAGCCAGACACTCAATAGCAGCGACGACAAATACATGTCGCACGCCTATTCTTTTACCCATAAGATGCAGAACATGGTGTTCGTTTCAGCCCCCTATCTCTCAGCTTCCGACCATCTGCTGATAGTAGATGATTTCCTTGCCGAAGGCGAAGCCATGCATGCTCTTATCGACATCGCCCGCCAGGCAGGTGCCACAATAACAGGCATTGGTATCGCCGTAGAAAAGGGCAACCAGAATGGCGGTCGCATACTTCGTGAAGAAGGCTACCACTTAGAATCCCTCGCCATCATAGAAGAGATGAACTACGAAACCCAAACCATCAAGTTTCGAGAATAGACGGGATAGTAAGCGACGTGAGTTAATTCCCACATTTTTCTACAACTTGTGGGAAATTCTCAATGTATCTACCAGTCAACCATTTGGCTTCAAGCAATTCTTTATTTACAGCACTCCCATATACGACGTTATCGATAATTACAATCTTTCCGCCACCAGGTCCAAAGAAAATCCCCTATCAACTTCACCCAACTATAGCCATCTACTAATATCTATACTTTTTACTGCTGTATTGTAGAGAGAATACCATCGCGATTTTTCATAAGGCTTTCTCTGTATTGGAATGCATCAGGTTCGTCTACAAAGTTTGCATCAACTCCTTTCTCTTTCAATGCCGCTTTTATTTCATCTAACGTCACATTGAAATATTCTTTGCGATAGTTTATAGAGTTAACCTTCTTGGCATCGAATCTTCTATGTAAGTCTGCCTCCAATGCTGGTGCATCCTCACTATATATAAAGGTGTGTACGTCAAATGGGAATGGAACGCTAGCGTTACTTAATTCCATAATACGCTCCATCGGGTCTAATCGACGAGTCATTCCAATCTTATAGACATCTTTTCCAAAAGAACCTATATTAGAGATAACATAAACATAGCCTATCTTAGTTTGTTGTGCCATACTCATTGCTCTCTCTCTTAGTTCACGAGCTTCAACAAGAGCATTCTCCAGTCCCTTTATCTGTTCCTGCAATTTCTGTATCTTTTCCTGAGTCTGCGCTTCAGCCATTTCTCTTTTCTTCTTTTCAAGAGCCTCTTGTGCCTTTTCTTCATCTTTTAGAGCCTTTTTTATAGCACGCTCATATTCACGTTGTGCCTCTCGTTCTTCTCGCTCCTTTTCTCGTTCAATCTGTTGCTTTTGTATATATAAATACTTTGCTTCCATATAATTGAATAGATTCTTTCCATATGATGGATCTATTCGAAATCCCGTTCCAATCATACGCAATTCTAAAATATTAACAAGAGAACCTATTTTGACTTTAATCGTATCCCAATCTGAGTTTTTCATTTCTTTTATGATTTTAACAATATTGAGTTGTGCAAATTCATTTAACAAATTACACAAATATATTTCAGCAAAAGTCCATTCCTGTGGATTAACTTTATATGGAGGTTTCAATAACATTTTCTTTAAATCCAAAGCAAGTTGTATCTGGTCAATATTAACACCGTCAATAGTTTCTCGCAAATTTCTCAAAGCCTCATCTTCACAAAGATTTGCTCTTTGGTATATTTCATGTATTACCTCTAAGCGAATCTTGTCTTTATGATTTTTCAGATAACTATTAATATCTGCTTTTATGTCATTCAATTCATGAATATATTCACTAGTTTGTTCTTTAATATTGTTTATTTCATAGGCATAATTAATATCACGCTGTTTTACCAATTCCTCTCGAAGATTGGTTAGTTCTTTGTTTGCATCTTCAATTTTCAGCTCTATGGCATGTAATTCATCCTCTCTTTGCTTCTTCTTATCATAATAAGAATGATTTTCTTCTCTAAGATTGTGATATTTACACAATTCTTCAAAATCTACTTCATCCAACGCAACCAAATATGGAGATCCAACGTCAAATAACAAGAATTCATCAGAAGATTCCATACAATCTAATTTTCTGGTTGATCTTGTTAACAAAGCATGCAACTTTTCATATCTTTCATGAAGGCTATCAACTTGCTTCTTTGTTTTTTCTTTGTCCTGTTGCAAATCATATAGTTCATTCTTCTGAGCCACAACAAGATTCTTCAATTCAACAATCTGACTTCTTAACTCTTCTTTTTCTTTCTCCTCAGAAGCCACCTCGTCACGTAAAGAAACGACTTGTTGCTGCAAAGCTGCTATTTCTGCTTTTCTCTCGTTTACTTTTTCTTCGTGGGATTTTAGAAAATCAAATAATGCCATAATCAGAATCTTTTAAATGATGCTGCAAATATACGAAAAAAATCTTATCATAGCCATTTTCAAAGAATAATCTGATATCCTTATGTTGTCTTTTGTATCAGAACATCCTTTCCATACTCATACCACCAGCGAGTAGCATCACCAAGAGCATAAACACGTTCGCTGATAAAGTCTGGGTATTTAGGAGTGAGTTCTGCAGCATTGAAGCCTGCTATAACACAGAGGAAAGAGAAATCCCCCTCAATGTACTCGCACCAATGGTTCTGTCCCAAACACCAGCCAAGGATATTGTCAAACTCAGCCTCCGTCTTGGGTAATTGGACGTGAGCCACAACATGAGGTTTCGACTGCTGGTAAATTAGCCAATAGTCACCATATCCCTCAACATGGCGCATTTCAGTCCTGAACGCATCACGTTCTACATGTCTGAACTCCAGCCCACGATGCTGCATACGTGGGAACATTACAAAGTCACTCTTTTCAATTTTCTTGATTTCCATAATCGTTTATCTTTAGTGGATTAAACATTCACTCGCATCCTTTTACCACCGCTGCCAACGATTCTGTGTAGGCCGGTTGGTGTGCATTATGCCACTCTTGATGCTTATTCTGGGCGCAAAAGTACAAAATTGTTTTGAAATTTACAAATATCTATCCAAAAATATCAGCAGATTTTGCAGATTCGATTATTATTCGTATATTTGCAGAAAATACTGGGTTATGCCTCATTAAAGTTTAGAGAAATAACAAGGGATTATTCTGATAATTATTTGATGATGCTATATGAATAAATAATGATCACTGACTAGGTCGATATGAAAAATAGCAATATTCCAGACAACACAAAGTCTCTAGCTCGTTATATTGAGCAGGCTCATGAGATATGGGGGAACCGATATGACTATTCAGAGAGTGTATATGATGGCGGAAAAAAACCGATAATCATATATTGTCCCAAACATGACTATCATTTTCGTGTAGCTATGGCGCAAAACCATATAATGAAGCCACATGGTACATTTACGCCAACAGGCTGTCCTATATGTAGGGCTGAGATAACTCACAAAACAGACTACGGCAAAGATTGGAATAAATATCTCAAGTTATGTGAAAAGAATAGTCGTGTAGGGAGAATACTAGCCATATCATCTAGGAAAGCAAAGACTCCAATGCAAATTGCCGCAGAAAAAGCTGCAAAAGAAGCTAAAAAACAAGAAAAAGAAGCCTACCTACAACATTGGCATGGTAAGAGCTTTGAGGAAGCCCGCTTTATAGAGCGCGTACATAACATGTATGGAGACCAGTTAGATACCTCACTCGTCGACTATCAAGGCAACGATAAAAATGTGACTTTGATTTGTCGAGACCATGGCATTTTTGAGATAAAACCAAGAATACTCCTTGTTGGTATAAGCAAAGGAGACTATAAACGACCTCCTCACGGTTGCTGGAAATGCTGTGGAATACCCGCCCCCAAGGATAATACAAAACTAACCGCCAAAGAATTCTATCGACGTGTAAACATCATATATCGAAATAATGATTTCTCCTTTGAACGTAAGCGTAAAGTTTCTGTGCATACAAAGATAAGCGTCACTTGTGCCAAGCACGGTAAGATAACACATGATGCAAAATGGTGGCTCGATGGTAAGGGTTGCGACTACTGCAATGGAAAATTCTGGCCTGCCGACTGGATAAAGAATGCGCAAACAGTTCATGGCGACAAATTCCAATACGTAGGTGTCCCGCCAAGAACGAAGGCAGACTACATACACTATATCTGTAAGGAGCATGGACTACAGAAACAGCGCTATGACGTCCATGTAAGTCAAGGATGTGGATGTCCCAAGTGCGCCAACTATCCCAACAAAAAAACACCATTACAAAGATGCAATGAGTGGATTGCCCAATGCGAAGCAAAGTACGGAAAAGGACGCTATAACTATAGCCGTACCCATGAGGATTATGTGAACAATGACAGCCTCATTTGGATTCGATGTTGTATACATGACCATTGGTTTCAGACTACACCTGACAACAATTTGCGAACCGCCAATGGTTCATGCCCCCTATGTGCTGCAGAGTTCAAAGAGTCTAAGGGCGAGGCTGAGATACGTCGTTGGTTACAGAAACACGGCATTCTCGAATTTACACAAGAACAGTATATCCCAAACAACGACCCCACACTACAATTGCAGTATCTCTCTACCGACTTTTGGTTGCCAAACTACAAAGGTCGCAATTTGATAATAGAGTTTCATGGTGTACAGCACTATGAAGACATTGACTTTTATTATAAAGATCGTATCCGCAACTTCGCCGTACAAAAACACCGCGACCGCTATCTACGAAAATACTGCAAAGACAACGATATTCGTCTTCTAGAAATACCATATTGGGACTTAGAACGCATCGACGAGATTCTGACAAAAGAATTACTATCCAAAGAAGTTTAGTTGCAGCTTCACTTGGTTTCGAGTTTTATAAAATTGCGCTTTTATTTCGAATTCATATTGTTTTTAATAAAAAAGAGTTTTAAAGTTGATTATCTTGCCTCATCCAAAAATAAAGTGACAGCTTTGCGATAATGATACAGGATAAACGTCTCAAAAAAAAAGCAGAAATGATTTGCTAAACCGATTACGGTGCTACTCTACCATTTCGGCGGAAGGAACTTGGTTCCAAAGTTATTTCTTCAACTCATCAATAAAGAACTGGATAGCAGTCTTTAATGGTGTTATCTCATTATTTATTATCCTTAGAATATGGGATGCATCAACATTGAAATAATGATGAGCGATGAATTGTTAGCCGAAAGAGTATATTCAAGATTTACAAAAACAGCAAGTGAAGTTTTCTCTCAACCTCTCACTCAAATGCGTTGAAATCCGCATAAACACTGGGATTTTGAGACATGAGAGGTTGGGCGAACCTCTCACCTAACCTCTCACTCAACCTCTCACTCGATTTTAACAATTGGGTAATTTAACAAAAATTTAACAGGAAAGACTTGAAACCGCTTTTTAATTTTTGTACCTTTGCCAGCGCAATAGCAAAAACCGTACACAAAGACATACGTGAGTATGAAAAGTGCACATAACAAAATTATTAATTATAAACTGATAACAACTTATGAATAAAATGACAATTAACGGAGAGTCTCTAGGAGCCTCTCTGCAGAACTCGCTCGCGGTTGAGCAGTTCCTTACTGACAATTACCAGTTCCGTCGAAACATTCTCAACGGCAAGGTAGAGTACCTAACAATTAATGCAGAACAGTCTGATAGTCAGCCTGTTTGGCGAACGCTAACGCCTGAAGCTCTGAACAGCATCGTTCGCAAGGCTAAGCAGGAGCAGATTACCAAAAACAGTCCTAAGACTGATATCCAAGAGGTAATCTACTCGGATGCAACGCCCGTGTACGATCCTATTAGCGAGTTTCTAATGCATCTGCCCAAATGGGACGGACAGAATCATCTGGCCAAGTTGTTCAGCCGCTTGCCTGGCATTAGCAGCGAGCAGTTGGACTTCCTGATTATCTGGTTCCGTTCAGCTGTGGCGCATTGGTTGCAGAAGGATAAGCTGCATGCCAACGAGAGTGTGCCCACGCTGATTGGTTCGCAGGGCTGTGGCAAGTCAACTTTCATCGCTCGTTTGCTGCCTCCTGAACTACAGGAGTATTATCTCGACCATCTGAACCTATCAAACAAGTTCGACAAGGAGATGGCCTTGACTAATAATCTGCTAGTTAATCTCGACGAGTTGGATGCCATCCGCCCCAGTCAGCAGGCAGCCTTGAAGCAGACTCTCTCGAAAATCAAGGTTAACGGACGTACCATTTATGGCAGTTCGCAGCAGGATCGCCCTCGCTATGCATCGTTCGTGGCCACTACCAACAATCCCCATCCCCTGTCGGATGTAACAGGTAGTCGTCGATTCATCTGTATCGAGATTCCCGATGGACAGTATATCGACAATGCTGGTGAGATTGATTACGAGCAGCTATATGCTCAGTTGGTGTATGAGGTGAACGAGTTGAAGGCACCTTACTGGTTTACCAACGAACAGGTAGCACGTATTCAGGCGCTGAACCAGAACTATACCGACGAAAAGGACATAGCAGAGATTGTTGAGGCATGTTTCCGCAAGCCTAACGAAGGCGAGAAGGTAAAGGCGATGAACTGCACACAGATGCTGGAGTTGATTAGCAAGGAGTATCCTTCGCTTAAAAAGACCGTTAGCACCAAAGTGCATCTGGGATTGGCGATGAAAGATCTAGGCTTTGAGCATACTGAGCGCGGACATGTTAAATACTATAATGTGGTGCCTGTTGATGCTGCATGACGACGAAAAAAGTGAGAGGTTGAGTGAGAGGTATGGTGAGAGGTTATACAAACCTCTCATAAGCCTCAACTCCTTTACAGATGCGGCTTTCAGTGTATTTGAGTGAGAGGTTAAACAAAATAACAAAACTATTTATGAGCAAGATTAATTACGATGAAGTTCCTGGCTGCTATCTGCATTGCATCAAGGCAGATTGCAAGATGGCTAACCACTGTTTGCGCCAGTTGGCTATGCAGAACTTGCCTAGCAACCTGACAGCAGTAACAATTCTGAATCCACAGCTAACCCAAACTGGCGAAGGTTGCGAATACTATCGCGATGATAAGCCTCAGGTTTATGGAAAAGGCTTTAAGAACATGCAGAAGAAGATGCTACCCGATGAGTACCAGACGTTTATGTATCGACTGCAGGGCAAGTTTGGTCGTAATCCTTACTTCGAACGTCGCAAGGGTGCCCAACTCTGTTCACCCAGCGATATCAAGCAAGTTGAAGATGCCCTTAAAGCCATCGGCCACGAAGAGCTAAAGTTTGATGCTTATGTAGAGAAACTGAACTGGAACGATTAATCCCAGTTCCAGTCCTCCTTATTAATGACTCGAGTCCTCCTAGGAAAGGACTCGAGTCATTTAGTATCAGGACTGCAGTCATCTCTTAAGAAGACTGAGACAAGTTCACCGACAAAAGAAAAAAAAAGTAGGACGTTCCAAATTTATTAGCAGAAATGTTAGGATGATATGGAGATTATTGCTATCTTTGCGACATGAAATTAGGACAAGTAAGACCAGCCACACAGGCCAACCGCTTTTACACGGGCGATGCAAAAGAGCTTGAGAATGAGGTGGATAGCCTGCTAAAACAGCACAATAGTCAGGTTTACGATAATCTGGCAGCACTCATTGTACCCCATGCTGGCTACTATTTCTCTGGAAATGTGGCAGCATCGGCCTATATGACGATTGATGCCAAGAAAGAATACAAACGCATTTTCTTGTTAGGTCCCAGCCATCACGAATGGCTTAATGGTGCATCGGTAAACACCGAGGCCGACTATTACGCCACACCACTTGGCAATGTAAAAGTGGACCACGAAACAGCTATCGAACTGACTAAGGCTGATAGCATTTTCGCCTATCACCATTCGGCTCATGCGCAAGAGCATTGTCTGGAGGTGCAACTGCCATTTCTGCAGCGCAAACTGGGCGAAGTGCCCCCAATAGTGCCTATCATCATTTCGACCAACGACTACTACAAACTTAAACGGATGGCCGATGTGCTGAAACCGTATTTTACTGACGAGAATCTGTTTGTAATCAGCAGCGATTTTTCGCATTATCCATCGTACCAAGATGCCTACGAGGTGGATGCAAAAACAGGCAAAGCCATCGAAACAGGCGATGTAGAGGAGTTTATTGCCGCCATCGAAGCCAATGCAAATAGCGGCAAACGCAATCTGGCAACGAGTGCATGCGGTGAATTTGCCATCGTTACGTTAATGCTGATGATGGATAGTAGATACGACGTTAAGCACCTGATGTATCAGAACTCTGGCGATATCGACAATCGCGATCTTAGTCGCGTGGTGGGCTATCATTCGTTCGCCATCCTGCGTAACAACACAAGTTTCGCTCTTTCTGATGACGACAAGAAAGCGCTGAAGGACATCGCTTTTCAAAGCATTAAAGATACCCTTGACGGTAAGCCTATCGCACAGCAACCAATCCGCTCATCCATTCTCAATTCGAAATGCGGAGCCTTTGTATCGCTGCACAAACATGGACGATTGCGTGGTTGTATAGGGCACTTTGGCGAGGATTTTGCTCTACATGAGATTGTGGCCAAGATGGCTCGTGCTGCAGCATTCGAAGACCCACGATTTATGCCCGTTACCAGTGATGAACTTGCTGATATCGACATCGAGATTTCTGTGCTCACACCTATGCGCCGCATACAGAATATCGACGAGTTTGAATTGCATCATCATGGCATCTATATTAAGAAAGGTTATCGTAGCGGCACTTTCCTTCCACAAGTAGCCGATGAGGTGAACTGGACTAAAGAAGAATTCATAGGGCATTGCGCACAAGATAAGGCTGGCATAGGTTGGGATGGATGGCGCGATGCAGAATTGTATGTTTACGAAGCAATAGTTTTCTGATGGAGTGCAGATATTATCATCGATTGGAGGATGGACGAGTGGAATGCGAACTATGTCCGCATCACTGTAAGATAAGCGATGGCCAAACGGGTATCTGCCGCAGTAGACGGAATCATGGCGGCACGCTGGTGAGCGAGGTGTATGCCAAGCCTTGTTCGCTGGCCATCGATCCGATAGAGAAGAAGCCACTTTACCATTTTCACCCAGGCACTACATGTCTCTCCATAGCTTGTACAGGATGTAACTTCCGTTGCTTAAACTGTCAGAATCACGAGATATCGCAGGTTTCACCACAAGATGTGAACTACTATGAGCTACAACCTAGCGAAGTGGTTGCACTATGCCAAAAGCACCATTGTCCAAGCATCGCCTATACCTACACCGAGCCACTTACCTATATAGAATATATCACTGATACAGCCCGAAAAGCCCACGAAGCCGGACTCTGGAACATATTGGTTACAGCTGGCTATGTTTGCCAGGAACCACTGAGCCATCTGCTACCTTATCTTGATGCCGCCAACGTAGATTTAAAATCGTTTAGCGAAAGTATATACCAGCGTGTGAGTGGCGGCCATCTGCAACCTGTACTCGACACCATTCTGGCTATGCGTGATGCTGGCGTTTGGTTAGAGATAACCAACCTGGTGATTCCAGGCATCAACGACGATATGCAGATGATTAAAGAAATGTGCAAATGGTTGAAAGATAATGGCTTATCCGAAGCACCATTACACTTTAGCCGATTCTTCCCTCGCTATAAAATGCAAGATACCCCACCTACCCCTCGTCAGACACTATATGCAGCCAAGCAAATAGCCGAAGAAGAGGGCATCAAGCATGTGTATTTGGGGAATATTTAGTTACAGAAAGTTAAATTTATCGTTTTTCGATAAGTTTTTATCGTTTTTATTTGGTTGTTATTGTTTTAATTTCTACTTTTGCATATCGATAAACGATAAATAAACAAATTAAAACGATAAATACGACTATGAGTACAAGTTTATTTCAGAATGCCAAAAAGAACCCAGTTAGCACAATTCTATTGTTGCTCTTCTTTGGCTATGTAGCCTATTCTATTATTGACGACATCCAGACCATGCGTCAAGCCACCACTGATTACGACTATTGTAAAGGCCTTTGCGACCTGGTAGAGTTTATAGGCAAGACTATCACCTGGTGCGTCTACTTCGTTGTGTGCTATCTTACTTATGTGCATAAGCAGTACAGCCGCTGGATTCTATGGCTGTATTATCTTGCAGTAGTAGTGTTCATTATTTATTATATATGTGCAGGCAATACGCTCGACTATGTTTTCAACCACATTGGTACTGAGCACCTCGACCGTTTACCATCTATGGCCCGCAGTCTATATGGTGCCCCACTCTATTTCATTATATTTAGTTTCTTCTTTATGCCCAAGCTCATCAAGGACACCATGAAACTGAAGAAAGAACAAGATCTTACTGTATAATCAATAATAAACGATAAATTTTATGAAAAAGAAACTGAATATCCTGTGTGTGTTGTTGCTGGTGCTGATGATTGCCAGCTTTGTAATGAGCTGCTTAGCTGGTGCCGAGGATTTCGCCAAAGGCTGGCATGAAGGCGCAAACCACCACGAACCTATGGGGGCGTACGGCATATTGTGTATGTTTACGCTACTAATTGGCTTTTTTGTTGGTCTCTACGCTATCGCCTGCTTTATCCGTTTTATTCTCTGTGTAAACCAAGGCGAGGTGTTTACTTGGGATAATGTAGCACTGTTACGCATTGTAGGATGGTGCAGTGTTTTGGTTCCCACGATAGTAACTGGTATTATGACGCCAGAGCTTGAAACTCCACTGGATACTTGGAGCGATTGCCTCTGTATGGTTTTTGACGGTATATTCGTTCTTATAATGGCCGAGGCTTTTGCTATCGGATTAAAGTTGAAAGAGGAACAGGATTTAACGATTTAAGCCTATGGGACAAATAGTAGTAAACTTAGACGTTGAGATGGCCAAGCGAAAAATGTCGCTCAGCGAACTGGCAGAGCGCGTAGGTTTGACGCTTGCCAACCTCTCGATACTGAAGACGGGTAAGGCCAAGGCCATCCGCTTCAGCACACTCGAAGCCATCTGCCGTGAGCTGGGCTGTCAGCCAGGCGATATATTAGAGTATAGAAACGAATAATCACTATTTTTCCTTGGCGGTGACTACTGTAACAATGTAGGCACTAATGAGCACCAAGGCGCCAGCTACGGGCTTATCCCAGGTTATGACATCCTGTCCCAGAAGGATGGCCACAAGCGAGGCGATAACGGGTTGCAGGTTGGTATAGATGCTTACCGTAGTGGCCTGCAGATACTTCATGGCAAAGGGAATGAGGAAGAATCCTAAGGCTGTGGCCCCAATCACAATAAAGGCCATCTCGGCTACACCATCCCAGCCCCACGCTGGGGTATAAAGGGCGTTGGCAGAGAGTTCGGGCCAAGCGATGGGCACGGTAACGATGGCTGAAATAAGGAACACATACTTCATCTGGGTAACGGGTGAATACTTGGAGGCCACATTGCGGGTGATAATGAGATAGATGGCCCAGGTAAGTACACTCAGAATGGCAAGTACGATACCAATAAGATCGTTCTTACCCGACCCCATCGACTGACTCA
>JAEEGK010027625.1_pt1 | contig 11447 bp, 7 predicted proteins | sample 8958771 | NCBI WGS metagenome assembly JAEEGK01 (sample SAMN16246547, study PRJNA631951) | gut metagenome | biome: gut microbiome; feature: rumen; material: SC-attached | host: Bos | place: Iran: Karaj | collected 2018-10 | reverse complement strand
AATTAAATCTAAATTTTGAATTAAATAATAAAAAATTATTTTTATTTATTTTTTTGTATTGATTAAATTTAAAAATAATAATTATTTTTCCTTATTTAAAAGATAATCATCACTATCATTTATATCTAATTCTTGAGCTTTATTTTTTTTCTTTTTCATACATTTATTTTTCATTATATAATAAATTAAATAAACAATAACCAAAATTAAAATCATTATTAGTATAATTTTCAAATAAAATGCAAAATTACTAGGAATAACTTTTTTATAATTATAAAATGCAATGACTTTATTATCTTGATTAAAAATTAATTGATACTTTTTAAAAAATGGTTTTCCCAAAAACCAATTATCAATACCTTTTCTCATTAAAACTAAAAAATAATATTTATCATGATGTAATTCAAATAAATCATTATAATTAAATTCAAAAGTCATATTTAAATTTTTATTGAAAAAATTTAAATTTTTTAATTTTGAAATATTAACATCTTTATCACAATAATAAAAATAATCTCCTTTAATATTTTTTTCAATATTAACTTGATCAGTTTTACATTTTAAATTTTTAAAATATTCAATAAAAAATTCTTTATCAATCATTGCTTTATAATTTTTAGTAGAATAAATCATTCCAAATTCAATTGAAAAAATAGCATTATTTCCTCTTTTTATTTCTTCATTTCCATATGTTACATTATCAAAAATAATTTGCCATCTAGAATAATCATTTTTAAAATAATTTAATCTTATTTCAGAATATAATTTTTTATTATAATTTTTTTTATCATAAATATGAGGATATTCTCCTATTATTAATTCTCCTTTATCTTCTTCTTTATATTTTATTGAAAATAAATATGATGATATTATTTTTTTTTCTTTTAATTCATTTATTATATTTTTTTTATTTATTATTTCTTTATGATTTTTTTTACAATATTCTTGATTTAATCCAAATATTCCTGATTGGGTAGTTTTTGAGTTTGTTTGATCTAATTCAGTTGCTAAAATAAAATTAAAATTTTTTATTTCTTTATTATTAATAAATATACTATCATTTGAATCATATCCATAAGTAAAAGGTAAAAAAAAAAAATTTTGAATTGTTTTATTTTTTGAAAATGTTTTTGATTTTTCTTCATTAAAATAAGGTAATTTCTCAGTATTATTTTTACCTATTATAAATGTTGGATATACAAAAAATCTCAATGATAAAGGTATATTTTGTTTTTCACTTCCTATTGATATATTAATTACTAAATCATTATATATTAAATTTTTAAAATTAAATGTTTCATTTTTATATAAAAAATTTCTTTCAAATGGAATAATAATTTGAGATAAAAAACATTTTAAAAAACTATATGAAATATAAAAATATAACACAAAAATATTTTTCATTAAATAATAAAAATTTAATTAAATATAATTTATTAAATTTATTCATAATAATTATTATTTTTAATATACTACATTTAAGATGAAATGGATATTTTCTTATATATTTAATTAAAAATTAGTATATTTTTCCTTGTTCATTTTAATATTTTTTAAAATAATATAAAAAAGAAAAAACATTAATAATTTATAAATAAAAATTTATTTTTAAAAAAACAAATTTAAATAAAAAATTAAAAAAAAAAAATGAAAACCCAAATTTTCCTATATTTACTATTTTTCTCATTTTCCTTAGAAAAAATAATATTAAAATGTCGTAAAAAAGATTTAAAAAAGGCAAAAAAAAAATGTATAGTAACATACAATTTAGCAGAAGACACATACAAATATATAAAACCATGTAAAAAAGGAAAAATTTGTCAAATGAAAAATTACAATTATGGTTATTGTGTAAAAAAAACAGACCCAATAGTCCCAAAATCAAAATGTAATATAAATGAAGAATGTCCAAGTAATATATGTGAAAATAATGAATGTTCCTCTAAAAATATAGGACAAAAATGTTATTTACATACAGAATGTAGTAATGATGCATATTGTGATCCAATTAATTTAATTTGTAAAGCAAAAAGTAATAATTGTTATTTAGATGAACAATGTAATATTTTTCAAATATGTGATTTTAATAATGAAGATTCTTATTCAAAAGGAATTGGAGAATGTGTTAATATTGGATCAAAAAATGAAGGTGATTTTTCTATAAATAAATTTGCTTGTAAAACAGGTTTTATTAATAAAAATTTTAAATGTGATACTATTGTTTCAGTTGAAAATTGTATATTAAATGATAATGGATTTTATTATTCAAACATAAAAAGTTCTTTAATTCCAGATGGTGAAGATTATTATTGTAAATATGATGAAAATTATATTAATAGTAATGGAGATTTATTAATTTATCATAATAAATATAATACTTATTTTAATAATTATTTAGTTATGATTGAAAGAAAAAAAAATAAAGTTAAAAATAATTCTATTAAAGGTTATTCTAATGTTGGATTGAGAAGATATCATGGTGAACAAAAAAATATTAGAAAAACGTTTTTTTATGTTATGTATCCTGCTTTTATTGATGAAGATGATTGTATTGTTAATTATTTTAGAGGACAAACTTTGAATAGTAAATTTAGGAAAGTTAAATTTTATGTTTTTTTGATTTTTATTTTACTGATTATTTAAATTTTTTTTTATTTTTATATGAATATTTTTATTAATTAAAAAATTTTATATTATACTTATTATTATAAATTTATTTTATTTCTTTTTTTTAATAAAATTTACAAATAAAATAAACTTTTTATATTATATTTTAATAATATATATATAAAAATTATTCAGATTTTAATTTTTCTGTTTCATCATTTTCTTCATTTTTATCTTTATGTTTATCTTTATTTTTATTATTAAAATTCTTTTTAATTAAAATAGAAGTTCCATAGACTACTCCAAATGCAGGACAAGCAATACAAACTGTAGTTAAACCAATATTTTTTGGAGTAAAAAATTTAATAAATTTAGATTTAAAACTTTCTTTTTCCATTTATTATTTTTTATAAAAATTTATTTATATAATTTTTTACAAAATAATTTATTAAATAATAAAATTAAGATTAAATTTATTTATAATAATAAATGGATAAAAAAGAGAGTAAACATGAATTAAATGAAATTAATTTAGATGATGAAAATTTAACTGAATTAAGTGATGAAGAAAAAGAAAAAGAAAATTTTTCAAAGAATTCTTTATTAAATCAAAAAAGAGATAGAGAAAAAAATCATCATGAAAAAGAAAAAAAAATTATTATTCAAAATAATAATAAAAGCATTCTAAATAATGAGCTTTGTAAAATTTGTAAAAAAAATAATAAAATGAAAATTAATTCTTATGAAGAATTAATTGATTTTGTTTTAACAAAATTTGATTGTAATAAAGAAAATAAAAAAAAACTTTTAGAAAATAAAAATCATATAAATGAAAACTTAATTTTTTCAATTTGTGAAAATTGTTTATTAAATGAAATTTTATTTAATGGATTTAATAAATTTTTTAATAAAGATGATATAAATAAAGAAATTTTTAATTATAAAGAAAGAAATTTTGTCATTGAAAAAATAGAAAAAATAAATGAAATTCTAGAAAAAAATACTAATAATCTAGAATCAATTATGAATAAAATGGCATTACAATTAATGTTAAGTAAATTTAAAGATAAGTTTCAAAAATTTAATGAAGAAGTTAATTCTTGTATTGAAGTTTTTAAAAATCAAAAAAATACTATTATTCAAATAATTAATGATTTAAAAGATAAAAATAATAATTTTCAAAATAATGAAAATTATACTATATTAGGTTATAATAATAATAATAATTTAGAACAAAATTTATTTATTAAAAATTTAGAACATGATTTATTTGGTGAAAAAAATTATAAAATAAATAATTATGATAATAAGAAAATTAATTTTAATATAAATAATATTAATAATATTGATACTAATGATAAAACAAATTTATTTATAAATAATCAAGACTCAATGTCTTTTCCTTCAAAACCAAATAAAAATTATATTATAAAAAGTTTATTTCCCATTCATGAAGCAAAATCAAATAATTATGGAACATTTAAAGAAACTCAAATAGATAAAATTAATATTGAAAATATTAATAATAATGATACAATAAATTTATTATCTAATTTTAATATTTTTAATAATAAACCAAATGATATTCAAAAACAAATTGAAATTTTAAATAAGAATTTAAAAGAAAAAAGTTCTGATAAAAAAGATATTAATAATATAAATAATGATAAAAATAAAAAAAATAATAATTTTTTAAATAAAAATTTAGAAGTTGAAGGAATTGAATTAGATTTTTCTAAAAATATTTTAAAAAATGAAAATACAGATTTTAATAATAATACAATAAATAATATTAATTTTGCTTTAAATAAAAATTTAGATTCTCTTTTATTTAATAAAAATAATATAAATGATGATAATTCATTTTATAATCTAAAGAACTTATTACAATTAAATAATAATGATAATAATAGTTTTGACTTTTTTAATAAAAATATTTTATTTAATAATAATGAATTATTTGACAAAATGAGTAATTATAATAATTTATTTTTTCCTTCAATAACTAATCAAAATAATTTAAATTTCAATTTTTTAGATAATAGCCCATTAATTCCAAATTTTAATAATAATAATTTTTTACATCCTCCTTCTTTTTCTTCTGAAAATAATAATAATAATCAAAATAATTTAAAAGAAAAATTAGATCAAGGTATTAGTAATATGCTTAATGAATATTTAAGGGCAAATAATATAAATCAAGATAATTATCCTCAAAGGAAAAATATTAAAATTGAAGATTTATTTACTAATAATCAAAGTAATTTATTCCCAAATTTTTTTGAATAATTTTTTTATTTTTATTTCTTTTATTAAAAAGTAATTTTTATATTATATACTTTATATAATTTTATATAAAAATATTAAGATTAAAATATATAAAAAAATTATGTTGTCTTTTTTTTTTTGAATATATATATCTTCTTCTATTTCAAATATTTTTATCTTTTTCTTTTAAATAATTGAAAAGTTTTTTTTTATAATTTTTTTCCAAAACATTTTTTATAATAGTATCACTTTTTGTAATTTTACTAACTAAATCAATAATTAAATCTGCAAAAGTTGTTTGTGGTTTTTTCTTTAAAAAGTTTTTCAAATACAATTTTCTAAGATAAAATTTATATCCAATTAAAAATTTATCAATAAATCTTTCAATAAATATAATTTTTATATTTTGAATAAATTTTCTTAAAGTAACATCAATTTTTAAATCTCTATTTATAATATTTCTCCATTTTGTAACTTTATGTCTTAATTTTTCAGTATTAATTTTCCTTTGAAAATTATTTAAAAATTTTAAAAATAAATTTCCTTTGAAAATTAACATTTTTTCTTTTTTAACTACATTTTTCCATAAATGAAAAAAAAATGCATTTTTTTGAAGTAATTTTTCTTTAAATAATTTACCTATTAAATAATGTTTTTTAATCTCTTCTTGATAATCAACATATTCTTCATTTTCAGTTAATAAGTTTTCACTATTATCTTTATTTAAAGAATTATTTAAATTATTTATATTTGAAATTATACTTTTAGTTTTATTTGATCTTCTTCTTACCATTGAATTTGGAATTGATTTTTCTCTTTCTGTTGGTAATTTATCTGAAGATACATTTTTATTTATTTTCTTTTTTGAAACTGAATTTACTTTTTTTTTCTTTGGTTTTTTCATTAATTGTGTATTTCTCATTTTTAATAATTTTGATATTAAATTCCATTTTTGAAAATTATTTTTCATTGAAATAACATTAAATCTATTTTTTTTATAAATTAAATGCTCTAATTTTTCACATTTTTTATCAAACATATTATTATTATTATTTTTATTTAAATTATCATCATCTGAATCTTCAAATTTTAAAATTGGATCTTGAGTATCATTAATTTGACTTTTAATATCTATTCTTTTTATTTTATTTAATGTTAATTTTGAAGTTTCTTTTATTGATTGTAATTTTAAAGTTCTTCTTCTTTTTCCTTCTTTTTTCATTGCATAAATTATTCCTGCTTGAAAAAATTTATAAAAATAAGTTCTTAATTTATCTTTTTTTTCTTTTTCTCTATTTCTTAAAAATTTACGTAAATTTTTTGCTTTTTCTCTTCTTACTTTTAGTTGATTTTGTTCATTTATTTCTGGACAATTTACTTCTATTGTTATTTCTTTTATCTTTTCATTTTCTTTAATTATTTTATTTTCTTTTACCTTTTCATTTTCTTTTATCTTTTTGTTTTCTTTTATTATTTCTTTTTCTTTTATCTTTTCATTTTCTTTTATTTTTTCTTTTTCTTTTTCTATTTCATTATTTATTTTATTTCCTTTTAAATTTATTTTTGGTTTTTCATTACTATTTAATATATTATTATTTGAATTTAATAATTTATTTTCATTATTATTTAAAATATCATAATTTGTTTTATTTAAATTTGAATTATCATTAGTTTTATTTAATAAAGAATTATCATTATTTGTTTTATTTAAAATTGAATTTTCATTAGGATTACTTTTAATTAAAGAATTATCATTAATACTTTTACTTTCTTCTTTGTTTGAAATAGAAGAAATTAAAGATGCATTTCTATTTTTTCCTCTATATTTCATTTCTAAATATAATCCTTTATAATATAATTTAATAAAACATTTATGTAAATATTCTTTTCTTTCTTTAATTTTATTATAAAATAAATCTTTTAAATATTTTTGCCTTGCTAATTCAGTATTCATATTTAATTTATATCCTGGACTTTCATTTGAAGTTATTGTTGTTTTTTCATCTTTTAAATTATCTTTTTCATTTTCATTTTCTTTTTGTTTTTCTTTTTCTATTAATTCTTTTTTTAATTTTGGTATTTGAATTATTTTTTTTTCTTCTGATTTTTTTTGTAAAAGAATTTTAAAATAATATTTTAAAAAATTATTCAATAATAAAATTCTTTTTTGTTTTTCTATATTATTTATGAAACTTTTTAATAATTTTTTTCTTTTTAAATTATTTTCATTTGTTATTTCTTCTGAAAAAGCATTTTTTATTTTTATGTTTTCTGATTGAATTCCTTTATAAATAAATTGTTTTAATTTTTCTTTTTTTATATTTCTTTCATTGTTTTCTTTTTCTTGTAAAACTTTTTTTAAACTTTGATCTCTTTTTAATTTTTTAAAATGTTTTTTTTCTTTTTCTAATAAAGAAATATAATACCATTTATAAAATAAATTTCTTAAAATATATTTTTCAGTTTTATCTTTTTTTATTATTAAATCTTTTAAATATATTTTTATGAACGTTTTTTTTGTTAATTCTTTATTTTTATTTAATTCATTTTCTTCTAAATTTTGTTTTTCTTTTAAATTTTCATTTTCTATTTGAATTATTTTAATATTATTATCAAGAAAATTATATTTTTCACTTAAATCATTATATTCATCAAATATTTTTTTCTTATCTTTTTCTAATATTATTTTTTCATTTAAAATTTTATTCTTTTCTTCTTTTAATTCATTTCTTTCTTTTATAATTTCATCATGAACATTTTTTATTTCCTTATTATAAGCTAATAAATTTTTATTTTCTTCATCAATTTTTAAATTTTCATCTTTCATTTTATTATTTTTTTTATTTAATTCATCTTTTTCAATACTTAAACTTTTATATTTTTCTCTTAAGTTTTTATTTTCAATTATTATTTCATTTCTATTTTTTTCTATTTCATCTTTTTCTTTATTTATTGAATCATTTCTTTTTTTTAATATTAAATTATCTTTTTCTAATTGTTCTAATTTTTTAATATAATCATCAATTTGGTTTTTATAATATAAATTTTCTTGATATATTTTATCACTTTTAAAACTTGATGTTCTTCCAACAGAAAAAAAAGACGTTTGATTATTTTTTTTTAATATCATTTTATCAACACTTTTTTTTCTTTGATAAACTGAAGGATAATTTAAATCACTTTTATTAATTTTATCTTTTTTATTATTTTTAAACTCTTTTAATTTTTTAAAAAAACTTTTTGAATAAATTCTTTTTAAAACATTATTAAAAATAATTTGAGCATAATTATAATTCATATAATAATTAATCAAATTAGAAAATTTTTTTCTTGAAATAAAACCACGAAAATTACTTTGAATTTTTTTAGCACAAATATCATAAATTTCTTTTTTGGTTAAATGTTTTTTTCCTTTTGTAGAAAAAAAAGACTGAGTTGTATTTGAATAATAAGAATTTGGAGTTTGTATTTTATTTTCATTTTCAGTAAAATTAATACAATTACAATATTCATTTGAAAAAATATTTGTATTATTAACAAAAATATTTGGAGAATGTATATTTGGTTCATTTAAATTCATTTCTTCAAAAAAATCACTTTTATCGTCAATTAAACTTCTTTTTGAAATTGGTGTTTCATTTATAATATTATTTTCATTATTAACTTCATTTTTTTTTTTATTTAAAGTAGGAATATTCTTTATTATTATTTCTGTATTATTATCTTCACTAATAATATGAGAATTATAATTATTTTTATCTGAATTATTATTTTCTGTATTATTACTATTATAATCTAAATTATTATTTTCAAAATTATTTTTATTAAAATCTAAATTACTATTTTTATTTTCACTACTATTTATATCTGAATTATTATTATTATCAAATTTATTTTTATTGTGATATGAATTATATTTTTTGTATTCAAAATTATTATCTGAATTATAATTTTCAGAATTAAAATTATTAAAATTATCATAATTCATAAGATTATTATTTTGTAAATGAGAAGGAGAATCTAATTTATTAAATTCTTTTATAGATTTCATATTATCATTTTCATTATTATTTGAAAGAAAAACATTAGAAAAAAGGTCTGTATTTAAATTTTCATTTTCTTGATTATTTCCTTTCAATAAAGGACTTTTTTCTTTTTTTTTAAAAGGATTAACTATACAATATGATTTAATATAAGGTGTACTTTCACTTTTTTCTAATTTTTTTTCTTCTTTTTTCTTTATTAAATTTCTTGAACCTTGAGTAATAAATTTTTCTTTGTAATTATCTTTAATTATATATTCACTTATTTTTGATTTATCTTTATAATTAAATTGATTAGTATTTGTAGAAGGGAATAAATCTTTTTTATTTATATAATTTGTTCTACGTTTTGGATAATATATTATTGTATTATCATTTTCACTTTCTGTTGATGCTATTATTATTTTATTTGGTGAGAATGTTGCATAATTTGTATTATCTATTTTTTTATTGTTGTTTGAATTTTTTTTAACAATTTTTTGAGAATTATTTTTTAATGTTCCACGAAACATTTTTCTTTTTGTTTTTTTAAATTTTTTTTATTTATTGAATAATCAATTATATTTTTTTTTTATTTTTTTTTTTTTTAAATATAAAGTTAAGAGTTTTTATTTAATTAATATTTCATTATAATATTTAATATTTTTAATCCTTTTAAAAAATATTAAAAATTATTTAAAACAGTTAAATTTAAAAAAAGTATATTCAATAAAATGATTATTAAAATGAACAATAGGTAATTACTAAAATAGAGATATATAAAATAGTGTTTTTTTAACATATAAAATAAATAATAATTTTGAGGATTTTAATAATATAAAATATTATCTAAAATATTATATGAAAATGAAAATATTCATAAAAGAAATATAATTTAAAAATAATTAGATTAAAAATTGTAATGAGTAAATGTATTATTCATTTAAAGTATAAAATAAAAAATAAGATGATCAATTTTCATTTTGATTAAATTAATTTATTTAACTTTTATAATTTTATAAAAAAAACAAAATATAAAAATAATATTTTTTTTTAAGTTTTAGAAAATAAAAAAAGACAATAATACTAAAATAAAAATTAGAGTTTCTTTATGTATTAAAAAAAAATAAAAAAAAAAATTTAAAAAACACTCAAAATTATATTTAAAATGATATATTAAGTTTATTTTTTTTGCATTAAAGTAACAAATTCTTCAAAAGTTACTTTACCATCACCATCTGAATCAATAGGTTTTATCATTTTTTTAATTTCATCTTCTTTCATTGGATTACCAAAATTTTTCATAATTTTTGATATTTCTTGTATACTTATTGCTCCATTATGATCTATATCAAACATATCAAATGCTTCTTTATATTCTGATAATTTATCTGGTGGTACATCTAATTTACGTGACATTTTATTTATAAATTTTTTTTAGTTTTATTTTTATTGTATTTTATAAACTGGGATTTATTTATTTATTTTTATTTTGTTTTTTATTTTTATAATATTTTTTTATATATTTTTTTTAATTATATAATTTATTATTAAATTTAATATTCTAAATTATTGAAAGACTCAAAAAAGTTAAAATATTTTTCTTTATTTATTAATTTTATTAATTTAATTTAATAATGACAGATGCACCTACTCCAAATAATAAAATATCAAATACAATAGTAATTGAAAAAGAAGGAAAAAAATATAATTTAATTTTATTAAATGATGAAAATGAAATAAAAATAAAATGTAGAATTGATAAACCTTTAAAAGTATATGAAAAAAATTTTTCTAAAAAAGATTTAGAAGAAATTTGTAAAATATTTAAAGCATATGATAATATAAATGAAGCTTTTGATTATATTCTTAATTCAATTGAAAATAAACAATATACATTTATTGAAACAGAAAAATCAATTCAAATTAAATTAAATAAAAATTTTAATTTTGAATTTAAAGAAATAATTCTTCCTGAAAAAGAAATAGGAATAATAGAAAAAATAGAAAATTTATATCAAATTCAAGAAGATTTAATAAACGAAATAAAATTTTTAAAAACAGAAAATAAAAAATTAGAAAATAAAGAAATAGAAGAATTAAATATTAATTTAATAAATGGGTCTAATTTTCAAAACGGATATAATATATTTAAAGTTTATAAATTACCTAATAATATAATAAAATTAAGTGGATTAATAAATTGTACTTTAAATAAATCAATTTGTATTTTACCTGAAAATTGTAGACCAAAAGGAAGATTAATTTTTACAACAATGATGAATGATCAATTAATTAGGGTAGATATTTTAACAGATGGAAATATTCTTCCACAAGGGAGTGGAAGTGGATGGTTGTCTTTAGATGGTATATCTTTTGTTGCTGGGAAATAATTAAGTATTTTTAATTTTGAATTTATTTAATATTTTTATTTAAAAATATTATAAAAATATTATAAATTTTTATTAATTTTAAATAATTTCAGATTTATTTATATATTAATAATAAAAAATTATTATTTTTTATTTATTGGGGATTGGGGATTGGGGA
>JAEEGK010027621.1_pt1 | contig 11448 bp, 6 predicted proteins | sample 8958771 | NCBI WGS metagenome assembly JAEEGK01 (sample SAMN16246547, study PRJNA631951) | gut metagenome | biome: gut microbiome; feature: rumen; material: SC-attached | host: Bos | place: Iran: Karaj | collected 2018-10 | reverse complement strand
CTGACTGGAAACTCTGTGAACTCGTTGCCCGCATTCAGTATGCTACCCAGCAGCATTTCTTCGGAGTCATGGCTGAGAAGTATTTCGACGACATGAACAATGATGTGCAGATTACAGGGAAACGTCATCAGCAGCGAAGTGTGGATGGGTACAATAGACTTCCTGATGTCTTTACAAAAGAAGATGTAATGAAATGCTTTGGCTATAACAGCGAAGACTCTGTTAAAACCAAATTGAGAAGACTCTTGGAGAATAATCTTGTTGAAAAAATCATTGAAGGTGATGATAAAGGTTCCTATAAGAAACGTAATAAATTGGCCATCTGATAGGGTTCAAAGGTTCAAAGGTTCAAAACGAAAAATAATTAGAAGAATATGAAAGTGGAAATTAACAAAAGTATGAAACTGTCTGAGCATTTTACGCTTGGGGAGTTGTGTAAGACAAAGCATGTGACGGAAGATGGGAATATCCCCAGTCATGTGGCGATTGAGAATCTGAAGCGTATCTGCGAGAACTGGCTCGAGGATCTGCGTTACAGTTATAATATGCTGTATGTGCATTCTGGGGTCAGGCCCCAAAGTAAAGTCGCTGGCGACTGTACTTTGGCGCCAGACCCGGGGGCTGCGCCAGCTTCGAGGAAAGAAGAGCCGATTATTATTAATTCGGGGTATAGGTCACCAGCGGTGAATCAGCTCGCGGGTGGGGCTAAGACGTCCAATCATCTTTCAGGGTGCGCAGTGGATATCCGCTGCGTGGGGAAAGAGCAGATGATCCGCTATGCGTCAATACTGTTGGATATCGCTGATGGTACCAAGCAGGATTATGATGAATTGCTCTTAGAGCAGCATGGCAATATCTGCTGGCTACACTTCGCGGTAAGGCCACCTTCGCAGGGAAACAGACGAAAGATTGACTTCTTAAAAGGTTAATGCATACTGGGGTTGCAAAAATGAATGGAGGGACACCCGATAGGGATGCCCCTCTATTGTCACCTAGTTAAGACGACGCCTTTTATTTCCCGAAGACCATCTCGCCGGAGTAGGAGATGGGATCGCGCTGGCGGGACAGGACGTCGATGGAGGAGTTGCCGTTGTCGAAGACCTTGATGGTGTATTGATAAATGTCCTCGTCGTTCTTCAGTTCAATGTCTATCACGCGCGCTCCGTTAGACTGCTGCGTCTCCTGATAGCTGCCGATGCGCTCGGAGAAGTTGAAGCCCTTGCCTCCGCCGTAGGGAACATTGTAGGCGCGACCGAAATAGGGCAGGTAGGAGATGAGGGTGTCGTTGCGCACCTCGACGGAGTAGCCGTAAGATACGCTCTTGGAATTGCCCTTCATCGGGTACATGCGGTTGATGTCAATCTTATAGCGTCGCTGTGTGAGTGCAGTCTTCACCTTCAAGGCTTGTTCTGCTGCCCTCGCAGCTCGTTCTTCGGCTGTGGCGCATCCGCTCAGCATCATCAGTGCTGAGCACGCGAAAAGCCATGTTGTAATGAATGTCTTCATATTACTGGAGTTTGGAGATGACTTCTTCGACAACTTTGGGGAAGTGGGCCATTTCGAGCTGGTGCTCTTTCTCGGCGATGTCGTCGACAGTGTCATCGGGGGTGAGGGCGACACGGAACTGGGCGATGATCTCGCCTGCATCGCAGACGGGGGTGACCCAGTGGACTGTCATGCCTGTCTCTGTCTCGCCAGCAGCCTTCACGGCTTCGTGGACGTGATGGCCCCACATGCCCTTGCCGCCATACTTCGGCAGGAGGGCTGGGTGGATATTGATGATGCGATGGGGATAGGCGTCGATGAGGAAGTCGGGCACCAGGGGCAGGAAGCCTGCCAGCACGATAAAGCCGATGTCGTACTTCTGCAGGAGGGGCATCATGACATCGGGATTGTTGAGGTCGGCCTTGGGGGTGACGGCTGTAGGCACGCCGAGGCGCTCTGCACGCACGAGGGCGTAGGCGTCGGGCTTATTACTGACAACGAGAGCGCAATGTACGCTCTCGGAGTCGGTAAAGTATCTAATCAGGTTCTCGCAGTTAGACCCGCTGCCTGAAACAAAAATTGCTATATTCACTTTTTACTTTTTTACCTTTTTACCTTTTTACCTTTACACCAGATGTTCGATGAGGTCTGCACGCTCGCCGGGGAGCATGTCGATGACGGGAATCTCGACCATTGTGTAGCAGCCGGGCTGGAGGCGCATGGAGGCGCGAGCCACGTTGACAAGTACCTGACCAGTGAGGGCGGGGTTGTTGATGCTCATGTTGAACTCCAGACGCTGGTTCTGGGTCTTGCCGCTGACACCCTTGCGCACGAGGTTCACGCCGTGACCCATGTCGCGCACGTCGTCGACGCTCTCTACCTGGAACACGTGGGTCTCATCGCTGGCGAAGTAGGGATCGGCCTTGATGGCAGCAGTCACCTCTTCGAGCTTGGCACCCTCTTCGAGCTCTACATATACCATGCGGCGATGGATGCCCTCGCCGAGGGGAATGGTCATCGAGAGTGCATTCTTCACACCAGCCTTTGAGCGCACGCAGACGCTGTGGCCCATCGACATGCCAGGGCCGAAGTTGGTGTAGGAGAGTCCCTTCGGAGCGAGGCTCTGCATGAGTGTGCGCACGATGGAGTCGGAACCCGGGTCCCATCCGGCAGCGATGACACTGACGGTATTCGTCTCCTTGTTGAGCTTCATCAGGCGCTCACGATAGCCACGGATATTGGTGTGGATGTCGAAAGAGTCGACGGTATTGATGCCGAGTGGCAGGATCTGGTTGGCATACTCCTCGCACGAGCGGGTAGGTGTGGCGAGGATGGCCACGTCGACATCCTTCAGATCGCGGATGTCCTTCACTACCTCGTACTGAGCGAGTTCTGCGGGCTTGTTCTCTGCGCCATTGCGACGAACGATGCCTGCTACTTCGAAGTCGGGGGCTGTCTCAAGAGCCTCGAGTGCGTACTTTCCGATGTTGCCGTAACCGACGACGGCTGCTCTGATTTTCTTCATATTTCTTATGTCTTTTGTTGGTTGTTTTCTTCTAATCGGTTGCAAAAGTACATATTTTCTTGTAAATGCGTAACAAAATGCCCGAAAAATTATCTAAAAACTTTCATTTTGTGACAATGTGTAACTAAATGGGGGCGAAATACAATAAAATGTAAGGTGCATGCGTTTATTAGGTGTATATATACAAACAAAACGTCATTATGATTGAATACATTAAGGGTGAGCTGACCGAGCTGACCCCTGCCTTAGCAACCATTGAGGCGGCTGGAATCGGTTATGGACTGAACATCTCGTTGAACACGTTCAGTGCCATTCAAGGAAAGAAAGAGGTGAAACTCTATGTGTATGAGGCTATCAGGGAAGACGCACATCTGCTCTATGGCTTCGTCAACAAGAGGGAGCGCGAGACGTTCCTGCTGCTCATCACCGTCAATGGGGTGGGAGCCAATACGGCGAGGATGATTCTCTCGTCGCTTAGTGTGAGTGAGCTCTGCAACGCCATATCGGCTGGTAATGCGCGACTGATACAGAACGTGAAGGGTATCGGCAAGATGACGGCGCAGCGCATCATCGTGGACCTAAGGGAGAAGATCGTATCGCTGGGTATCGCCGATGAGATTCCTACGGGTGGACAGATGTCGGCCCCCGTGAACAATCAGGTGAAGGACGAGGCGGTGTCGGCACTGACGATGCTGGGATTTGCGCCTGCACCTTCTCAGAAGGTGGTGCTTGCCATCCTGCAAGAGCAGCCTGATGCCCCTGTGGAAACGGTGGTGAAACTGGCCCTCAAACAAATCAAGTGAGAACCAGGCGGATTATTGGGATATTGATGGGCCTGCTTGTCGCGTGCGTGAGTGCGCAAGCGCAGCAGGCGGACTCGCTGAAGGCGCGCTGGCGCATTCAGCCTACGGTGCCTGTGGTCGTGGAGGATCTCGACTCTTCGGCACTCGACCTGAGACGTCCCGACAATATCCGCCAGACTGTGGAATACGACGATTCGGCCAATGTGTACTACGTCGGCTCGAAGATGAACGGTTCGTATCTGAATGCCCCAGTGCTGATGACGCCAGAGGAATACCGGAAATGGAGCGAGAAACGGTTGCTGCGCGACTTCTTCAGACAGAAGAATGCCGAGAACGTGCAGAACAAAGGGAAGGAGAAGTTCTCGTTTGCCGACATGCACTTTGACCTGGGACCAGCAGAGAAGATCTTCGGCCCTGGTGGGGTGCGCATCAAGACTCAGGGAACGGCAGAGCTGAAGATGGGTGTCAACCTCAAAAGCATCGACAATCCCTCGCTGCCTATCCGTAACAGGAAGACCACAGCCTTCGACTTCGACGAGAAGATTAACCTGAACGTGAACGGCAAGGTGGGTGACAAGGTGAACATGAACCTGAACTACAACACCGACGCCACCTTCGACTTCGATACGCAGAACCTGAAGCTGAAATACGACGGCAAGGAAGATGAGATCATTAAGCTCGTGGAAGCCGGAAACGTTACCTTCCCCTCGAACAACTCGCTGGTGAAGGGCGCTTCGAGCCTCTTCGGTATCCGCACGGATATGCAGTTCGGCAGGCTGAAACTGCAGACGGTACTCTCGCAGAAGAAATCGTCGACGAAGAGCGTGACCTCGAAGGGAGGTACCCACACCACAGCCTTCGAGATGGACGTGGCTGACTATGAGGAAAACCGCCACTTCTTCTTGTCGCACTATTTCAGACAGCGTTACGACAAGGCGATGTCGACACTGCCCAACCTGACGACGGGTATCGAGATCACCCGTGTGGAGATATGGATTACCAACAAGACGGGAACCACCTCGAACACCCGTGGCATCATCGCTCTGACTGACCTCGGAGAGAACTCGAAGGTGAGCAACAACCGTTGGCAAACCACTGGGCAAACAGTGCCTGGCAATGGTGCCAATACAGAGTATGCCACCCTCGTGAACAACTACGCTGAAGCGCGCGATATCGACCAGACGGCAACGGTGCTGGCTGGTATACCGGACTTTGAGAACGGCGTAGACTATGAGAAACTGTCGAGCGCACGACTGCTGACACCGTCGGAATACACCGTGAACAAGGCACTGGGCTATGTGTCTCTGAAAACGGGGCTGCAGACAGACCAGGTGCTCGCCGTGGCCTATGAGTTTACGTCGGGGGGCAAGACCTATCAGGTGGGTGAGTTCGCCAGCGATCTGACAGAGACCTCGAAGGCCCTCTTCGTGAAAGCCCTGAAGAACACCTCGAACAATCCCACACAGGGCAACTGGGACCTGATGATGAAGAACGTGTACTATCTCGCCTCGACGGTGGAGAAGACCAAGTTCCGCCTCGACATCAAGTTCCAGAGCGACACAGCAGGTGTGTATCTGACCTATATCCCCGATGCCGTGGTGAAGAACAAGACGCTGCTGAAGCTGTTGGGCTGCGACCGTCTCGACAATAACATGAAGCCCCATCCTAACGGCTACTTCGACTATGTGGAGGGTTACACCGTGAGCAACGGGCGCGTGTATCTGCCAGCGGCAGAGCCCTTCGGCAGCTGGTTGCGCGAGAAGCTGCTGGCGGAAGGTATGGATGCCGATGAGGCTGAGAAATACGTGTTCAGAGAGCTCTACGGACAGACGAAGACCACTGCGAAGCAGACGGCAGAGAAAGACAAGTTTATCCTCACAGGAGAGTTCAAGGGCAATGCCGAGAACGTGATACCGCTGGGCGCTTATAACGTGCCTCCAGGATCGGTGGTGGTGACGGCTGGCGGCGTGACGCTGCAGGAGGGCTCGGACTACTCTGTGGACTACGCTGCAGGCGAGGTGACCATCCTGAATCAGAGCATCCGCGATGCTGGTACCGACGTGAAGGTGTCGCTCGAATCGAACACGGAGTACGGTATGCAGCGCAAGACGATGGTGGGCGTGAACTGGGAATACGAGTTCTCGAAGAATTTCCAGTTGGGCGGTACGCTGATGCACCTGCACGAGCAGGCACTGACCTCGAAGGTGACAATGGGAGCAGAGCCTCTGAGCAACACCCTCTGGGGACTGAACATGAACTGGAAACAGGAGAGCCAGTGGCTGACGTCGATGCTCAACAAGATACCCTTCCTCCATGTGAAGGAACCCTCGCACATCACGTTTACTGGCGAGTTTGCCCAGCTCGTCGCAGGTACGGCAAGCGGCACCCAGGACAATGCCTCGTATATCGACGACTTTGAGAATACGAAGAACTATATCGACGTGAGCAATCCGAAGCAGTGGACCATCGCGAGTGTGCCTTCCACCTTCATGGAATCGAGTGACAAGACGGGCGTGACGAGTGGCTACAACCGTGCGCTGCTGGCCTGGTATAACGTCGACCCTATCTTCACGCGCAGAAGTTCCACGCTGACACCGAGCCACATCAAGAGCGACCTGGACCAGCTATCGAACCACTATGTGCGCGAAGTGTACGTGAAGGAGCTCTATCCGAACCGTCAGCAGAGCACCTACAACGGTGCCACCTCGACCCTGCCAGTGCTCAATCTGGCTTATTACCCACAGGAGCGAGGCCCCTACAACCTGACACTCGACCTGAATGCCGACGGTACGCTGCAGCAGCCCGAGACGAAGTGGGGCGGTATGATGCGCAAGCTCGATACCAACGACTTTGAGCAGGCGAACATCGAGTATATCGAGTTCTGGCTGCTCGATCCCTTCATCTACTCCCGTCAGGACGGTACAGCCTCAGACTATGCAGGCGACCTCTACTTCAACCTCGGAGAGATTTCGGAGGACATCCTTCACGACGGAAAGAAGTTCTATGAGAGCGGTATGCCTGTAGACGGTTCCAACTCGTACACCACCACCCAGTGGGGAAAGATTCCCGTGCAGGCAACGCAGACCTATGCCTTCGCCGTTACCGAGGGCTCGAGAAACCTGCAGGATGTGGGCTTCAACGGACTGACTGATGCCGAGGAGCAGCAGTATGGTGCCTACAGGGACTGGGTGAATGCCATGAATGCCAAAGTGACTAACGATAGTATCCGTCAGGCTTGGAACCGAGACCCTGCGGGCGATGACTACCACTACTTCCGTGGATCGGATTTCGACGCAGAGCAGAAGAGCATTCTCGACCGTTACAAGCGTATCAACAACCCACAGGGAAACTCGCCTGATACTGCAAACCAGAATGAATCGTATGACACCAGTTACCAGTCAGGCCCTGATCAGGAGGATATCAATCAGGACTTCACCCTCAACGAGTTTGAACGTTACTATCAGTATCGTGTCAGAATCTCGCCAGAGGTGCTCGATGCCTACCGTAACGGCGTGCCGCCTGCTGACTGCTTCATCACCGACATGCGCACCAGCAGCGTGAAGCTGCGCAATGGCGACACGACGAGTGTGAACTGGTATCAGTTCCGTATCCCCGTGACGGAGTACGAGCACAAGGAAGGCAGCATCAACGACTTCACCAGCATCCGTTTCATGCGTATGTTCATGACGGGATTCCAGAAGCCCATCGTGCTGCGATTCGGAGCGCTGAACCTCGTACGTGGCGAGTGGCGTATCTACAGGCAGAATCTGAATACTTCGGCAGCTGAGGGCGGCGTGCTCGAGATCAGTGCCGTGAACATTGAGGAGAGTAACGATAAGAAGCCCGTGAACTACGTGCTGCCACCAGGTATCAGCAGAGTGACGGATCCCTCACAGCCACAGCTCGTGGAGAGCAATGAACAGTCGCTCGACATGGTAGTGAAGAACCTGCAGCGAGGCGAGTCGAAGGCCGTTTACCGTAATACGAGCCTTGATCTTCGCCAGTATCAGCACCTGCAGATGTTCGTACACGCCAACCATCTGGAGCCTGACGCTACCAACCTGCAGGATAACCAGTTGGCCGTATTCATCCGTATGGGTAGCGACTATAAGAACAACTACTACGAATACCTGATACCACTGGAGCTGACGCCAGACCGTAGCGACTACAGCAAATACTCGACTGCAGACAGGCGAATGGTGTGGCCTGCATCGAATATGCTCGATGTAGACCTCGACGTGTTCACCCGTCTGAAGAAAGCCCGTAATGTGGCGAAGTCGACGGGAACAGCCTCCTTCAACCAACTCTATAGCGAATATGATCCCGATCGTCCACAGAACAAGGTGAGCGTGCTGGGAAATCCATCGCTGGGCGAGGTGAAGGTGATGATGGTCGGTGTGCGGAATATCTCAGGCGATGTGAAGTCGGGTGAGGTGTGGGTGAACGAGCTGCGACTGCTGGACAGCAATAACGACGGGGGCTGGGCGGCCTCGGGTACGATGAATGTGCAGCTCTCAGACTTCGGTACCGTGAACCTGCAGGGCCGTTACATCAGCGACGGCTTCGGCGGACTGGAGGAGAACGTCATGCAGCGCAGCACCGACACCCAGAAGGAATATGCCATCACCACTTCGTTTGAGCTCGGCAAGTTCTTCCCCGATAAAGCAAAAGTGTCTGCACCCATCTACTACTCAGTGACGAAGGAAGAAGTGCGGCCCCGTTATAATCCGCTCGACTCGGACATGCGCCTGAAGGATGCCCTCGATGCCACGACCAGCAAGCATGAGCGTGACAGTATAGAGAGCATCGCCGTGACGAAGACCACGAACACGAACTTCTCGATCTCGAACCTGCGCTGGGGACTGAAGACCAAGCGTCACCCCATGCCTTACGACCCCGCGAACTTCTCGTTCTCATACAGTCACTCGCACCGTAACACCTCGGGCAAGACTACCGTCTACGAGAAAGACGACCAGTGGCGAGGCGCCATGAACTACAGCTATTCGCCCGTCTACAAGACCTGGGAGCCTTTCAAGAAACTCAAAGGCAAGTCGAAGTGGCTGAACTTCCCCAAGGCCATCGGCATCAACTACCTGCCACAGAACATCTCCTTCAATACGGAGATGAGCCGAGCCTATTATGAACTGCAGGAGCGCGACCTTGAGAGCCTGGAGAACCAGAACCTCGAACTCGTGTTCAATGAGCAGTTCCTCTGGAACCGTGACTTCGCCCTGCGCTGGGACTTCACCCGTAACCTGCACTTCAATTTCCAGTCAGGTACGCGTGCACAGATAGAAGAACCCTATACCCCTGTAAACAAAGATCTCTATCCTGATCGCTACTCTGCCTGGAAGGATTCGGTGATGTACAGCATCCGTCACCTGGGAACACCGCTCGACTATAATCAGCAGGTCACCGCCAGCTACCAGCTGCCACTGAACAAGATACCAGTGCTCGACTGGATGAACGGCGATGCCTCGTATAATGCCCGTTACTCATGGACACGAGGTACGGAGCTCGACGATGGCACCAGTCTGGGAAATACCGTCACGAGTAACCGAAACCTGAACATCAACGGTGCGCTGAACCTCGAGATGCTCTATAACCACTTCCCCTTCCTGAAGAAGGCCAATGAGCGATTCAAGAAGAACAGCTCCAGCAATTCGAGGAGATCAGCCGCATCCAAGAAATCCAGCAAGCCAAAGAAATCTGATTCCAAGACATCGGACAATCCGGAAGAAAAGATACTGCCCAAGAACAAGAACAGCTATCAGCGTGAGATAACGCTGAAGCCTGATACCACCATCACCGTGGCTCATAACAAGGGCTCGAAGCGACTGATTGTCACAGCCCGCACGAAAGACGGTCAGCCTTACCCCATCAAGTACAAGGTGGTCGATCCGAATAAGATCATTATCAAGAACCTTGACACCGTGCAGGTGAAGCTCAGTATCGTGGCGAAGCCCTCGGCAGAGAATCAGTGGTGGTATAAGCCAACACAGACGATTGCCCGTCTGCTGATGTCGGTACGCTCTATCAATATCAGTTTCCGTCAACAGTACTCGATGCTGTTGCCTGGATTCATGCCTAATATCGGTGATGTGTTCGGACAGACGCGAAGTACCGGGGTGATGTCGCCAGGACTCGATTTCGCCTTCGGTATGATTGACGACAGCTATATCGACAAGGCGATGGCCAACCACTGGCTCTTGAAGAACGACAGTGTGACGACGCCTGCCTCCATCAGCACCAGCCGCGATGTGCAGATACGTGCCGTTGTAGAGCCTATACGTGACTTGAAGATCGACCTGAATGCAGCCCATACCGATAATCATGCGCGTACGATTCAATATATGTTCGCTGGAAGACCTACCACTCACAGCGGCTCGTTTAATATGACTACCATCTCGCTGAAGGGTGCGCTCGCAGGCATGGGTAATGCCAACAATGGCTACCGCTCATCGACCTTCGAGCACTTCTGCTCGTTGCTGTCTGAGTTCCGTGACCGGGTACAGGCGCAGGGCACCAGCGTCAATGGTGCTGTTGCTCCTGTTGATCCCTATGCTGCAGAAGTGATGGTTCCTGCCTTCCTCTCTGCCTATACATCAGGGGCTGGCCATTCGCTCGATATCTTCCCCTCGCTCCTGAGGATGCTTCCCAACTGGACCATCCGTTATGGAGGTCTCTCAAATCTGCCTTGGGTCAGAGACCATCTCAAGAGCCTGAATCTCAATCATGGCTATAAGAGCGTCTACAGCGTGGGCAGCTACACCCTGCCAAGCATCCCTGCCGTCAGTATCAACGAGGCATTCTCGCCCCTGTTGGGTGTGGATGCCACCTTCGAAAATAACCTTACCGCAAAGATGGAATACCGTACCACCCGTGTCATCAATCTCTCGATGACCAGTGTACAGATTAACGAGGCCCTCAGTCGTGACTGGGTGGTAGGACTTGCCTATAAATTACAGGACTTCCGCCTCTTTAATGCCAGCAGCAGCCGTAAGATCAAAGCAGCGCAGAGTCGTTCGAAAACGGGTAAGGCCAACAATTCCAAGAATGCAGATAATAGCAGGACAGCCAGCAGATCCTCGGGTGTGAACCACGACCTGAATCTGCGCCTCGACATTTCTTTCCGCAAGCAGGCAGCCATCACGCGTGACATCGCTACGGGAGCCTCTTCTGCTTCGAGTGGAAATTCGGCTTTCAAGCTCTCCTTCATGGCTGATTACACCCTCTCGCGACTGCTCACCCTGACGGCCTACTACGACACGCAGACGAACACGCCACTCCTGGCCAGCAGCAGTTATCCAACGACGACCCACGATTTCGGCTTGTCGCTGAAATTCTCGCTTACGAGATAGATAAAACCAATTTTTTTAGAAGATTTTTGGTTTTTTCCAAAATATTATATACCTTTGTCCCCAAATCTATTATAATTATAAAAACTACAAATAGAATTTATGAAAAGAAAAGGTTTGAAATGGGTATGCATGCTCGGTATGATAGCTGGGCTGACCTCCTGTGGCATTGACGAGCCTAAGATGACACAGTCGTCGTTTGAGACAATGACAGTGGAGAAATCAGACATTGAACTACCTTATAAGTTCAGTGCCAGAATGAAAGGTCAGAACGACG
>JAEEGK010027619.1_pt1 | contig 11449 bp, 10 predicted proteins | sample 8958771 | NCBI WGS metagenome assembly JAEEGK01 (sample SAMN16246547, study PRJNA631951) | gut metagenome | biome: gut microbiome; feature: rumen; material: SC-attached | host: Bos | place: Iran: Karaj | collected 2018-10 | reverse complement strand
GGTCAGATAGAGATTGCGCTCCAGATTAGAGGCATCCACGACGTTCACGATCATATCCGGTGTTTCATGGTAGATGAAATCGCGGGAAACGGCCTCTTCCGGAGAAGTCGCGGTCAAACTGTAGGTGCCGGGCAAGTCTGTGAACAGCATTTCCAGAGAGCCGTATTCGCGGGTCCCCTGGACCTTTTCCACCGTTACTCCGGGATAGTTGCCGACGTGCTGATGGGCACCGACCAGTTTATTGAAGATGGTAGTTTTGCCGGCGTTGGGGTTGCCCGCCAGCGCGATCTTGATTTTTGAACCGATTGTGTTCGACATAATTTTTATGTTTTAACTAAAAAACTTTGTTTAACCTAACTTTTAGAGTAAACTCATTCCCGGCAAGGGATGAGAATGGGAAAAAATCAGGAAACTTTTACGGTAATAGCACTGGCAGCTTCAGCGCTGAGAGAAAGACGGCTGCGGAGAACTTCCACGATCATGGATTTACGGTGTTTAGTCACGATATTGACAGGAACTCCGGGAACAAACCCCAACGACTGGAGACGCGCTTCAAAGGAAGGGGTCGAAATGACTTGCTGGACTTGAACGCGCTGACCAGCGGAGGCATTGAGTAAGGTGCTGTGGGGATAGCGTTTGCTAGAAGATTTCAGGGAATCACACGGATTCGCGTTCACATCTTCGTTTACAGTTGGCATTTTCATATTTGCGTCAATTCAGATTGAAGCCATCAGGCTTTCTTGTGATCTTTACAGTATTTGCTGAATCTGTCAGCCCATTCGGAGGGATCCTTCAGAGAATCCCGGACATAAGAGACCAGTTTATTCAATCGCTCGATGACCTCTTCCGGCATAACATGTTCCATTTCACAGGCTGTTTTTTCGGCCAGAACAGGGTCGATCAGCAGCATCTTTGCGAAGAAATCGGTGAGCGTCTTATGCTTATCAAAAATCTTCCCGGCCACTTTTTCGCCTTCACTGGTCAGAGTGATGACATCATAGGGCGCATAATGGATGTAGCCTTTGGCGGCCAGAGCCTGAAGCGCGCCTGTGACGGAGGATCGGCTGACATTGAGTCTGTCGGCAATGTCTTTGGCCCGAACGGCTTTCTTTTCAATGATAACAGCCAGCACAGCCTCCAGATAATCTTCCAGGCTGGCACTTAACTTGTTGTCTTTGACATGTTCAGACATAGACATAGCCGCTGCAAATCAGCAGTTGCTCAATAATGTAAGCCTTTCCTAACTTTTTTGCAAGCGCTTTTCAAAATAAACTTTCCTGAATTTTATTTTTCCAGACGTCCGGCGATCTCCAGAATGAACCGGCGGACTTCTTCGCCCATGTCTTTCCTCTTCAGCGCGTAGAGGATATTGGTCTTGACAAAGTCCAGCTTGTTGCCGATATCATGCCGCACGCCGTCCAGCTTCAATCCGTAGAAACGTCTGCGCTTGAGCAGCAGCTGCATGGCATCTGTCAGCTGGATCTCGTCGTTTTTGCCCCGCGGGGTCTGGTCTATGCATTCAAAGATATCCGGTGTCAGGATGTAGCGTCCGGCCACAGCCAGATTGCTGGGGGCTTCTTCCACGGAGGGTTTTTCCACCAGGCGATCTATCTCAAAAATGTTGTTCCCCAGCATTTTGCCGCCTACGATACCGTAGCGGCTGACCTTCTTGGGATCCACTTCTTCCAGCAGGACGACCGGCGCCTGGTACTGTTCATAGACGCGGATCATTTCCGCCGTGATGCTGTTGCCGTTGTTCGTGTCGATGATGGTATCGCCCAGCAGGACGACAAAAGGCTCATCGCCTACATGGCTGCGGGCATAGCTGACGGCATCGCCCAAGCCGTTCAGCTCCTTCTGGTAAACAAAGTAAATATTGCACATTTCGGAGATGCGGCGGATGTCGTTCAGCTCCTGGAGCCGTTTTTTCTCGGCCAGCTCGGTCTCCAGCTCAAAATTGCGGTCAAAGTGTTCCTCGATAGCGCGTTTGCCTTTGCCGATGATCATCAGCACATCCGAAATGCCGGCGTTTTCCACCTCTTCCATCACATATTGGATGGTGGGCGTGTCCACGATGGGGAGCATTTCTTTGGGTTGAGCTTTGGACGCGGGCAGGAAACGTGTCCCGAAACCGGCGGCGGGAATAACAGCTTTTCTGATCTTCATAGTCAATGTGTAATATATGTACCAAATCCGGCCGGGCAGCCAGCTCGAACCGGAACTACTGCCCAAGTTTGGAGTCTGTCACCCGTCAGGTCAAGCATTTATGACAGGAACGAGATAGATCAAGAGAACTCCCGATGGTTATGAAAAGAACCACGGATGGACACGGATAAACACAGATAATATATTGTTATTAAATAATGACTTATATTATTTTGCGACCTCGAAGGCAAATCCTTTGAGGTATTCGGTTTCGGGGATGACGGGGATAATGGGATGATCCGGGGACTGGCTGTAGATCTGAGTCCGGCGCAGGATCTTGTGAGCATCGAAGGCCGCGTTCAGGATGACGTTCTGGAAGGTCTGTGTGTCCACATGGTGGGAGCAGCAGAAGGTGGCCAGTGTGCCGCCGGGGCGCAGGAGCTTCAAGGCTCTCAGGTGGATCTCTTTGTATCCATTCAGCGCGGCATCCACCGAGTGGCGGTTGCGGGTGAAAGAGGGTGGATCCAGAATGATGAGGTCAAAGAGGTCTTTCTGTTCGATCTCGGTATTCTTGGCGTGTTCGATCAGCCAGTCGAAGGCGTTGGCGTTGATGAAGGTGCAGCCGGAAAGGTTGTTGAGTTTGGCTCCTTCGCTGGCTGTTTTGATGGCTGTTTCGCTTTGGTCTATGCCAATGACTTCGCGGGCACCGCCTTTGGCGGCGTGCAGGGCAAAACCGCCCAGGAAGCAGAAGCAGTCCAGGACACGGGCACCGGCGGCCAGGTCGCCCACTTTCTTGTAGTTGACCTGCTGATCCAGATAGCAGCCGGTCTTATGGCCGGAATCAAAGTTGATCTTGAACTGGATCTGGTTCAGACGGATAAGCTGGTCGCCCGCGGGAGCGGTGCCGTACAGGGTGGAATGGACCATTTCCATTCCTTCAAAGGTGCGGGAAGGGGAATCGTTTTTTTCCAGGATGGCGGTGGGATGGAAGATCTCCTTGAGGGCTTCAACGATCATGGGCTTGCGCTGATCCATACCCAGCGAGGTAGTCTGGAGGACGAGCACATCTTCATATTTGTCAATGATGAGCCCGCTGAGGAAATCGCTTTCGGCGTTCACGACCCGGAAGGAGGTGGCACCCGGCATGGCATGGCGGCGCACTTGCAGGGCGGTCTCGATGCGGTCTTTGAAAAACGCGGCGCTGAGGGTCAGTTTTTCCCGGCGGGACAGGAGACGGACCCGGATCTTGGATTTGGAATTGAAAAGTCCGCATCCTACGAGGTGATTGCGGGAGTCCAGGACTTGCACACATTCCCCATCGGCAATGGGTTCACGAAGCGGGGTTATTTCACCATAATAGACCCACGGATGCCCGGCGCGCAAGCGGTCGGCTTCGCGGGGCTTGAGATAAACAGTTTTTAACGGCTCACCGTCCATGCAGTTAAGATATCCGGATGGAGGCGGATGTCAAACTCAGAATGAGGGAAAACACAGGGAAAGACGTTTTACTGATAGGGAGTGATTAGAAAAAGTTTTTTGAAAAACGCAAATTATATAAGTGCCGCTTATTATTTTAGTAAAGTTGTCTTTTTATTTGACTTAGAGCCGTCAGATTTTGTAGAAAAAAGGCGTATGGTTAATGCCAAAACGGCCAGAATAATCGTAATACTTGCTGCATTAACAATTTCCTCTTCTCCGTGCATGGCGGAGGATGCAGCGGCAGCCCCCAAGGCTGAACAAAACAACATAGACACTCCGGCAGTCGCAGCAGATGCTGCTGAAGTAGAAGAAGATGCCGACCAACTGGATGAAGCTGCAGAAGATGCGGCCCCGCAGGAAGAAGCTGAACAAACAGCGATCCAACCGGAAAAAACCTCAAAAGGTCTGACGGAAGAATGGATACAAAAGACAAAACATCCTGTTTCCTGGTTGAAATGGGGCGCGGATCTGCGTGCCCGTGAAGAGTATCTGACTAATCCGCAATATAATGAGGCGGACGAAGACAAACATCATCAGCGCTATCGTTTCCGCGTGTGGGCAGACGTGATGCCGACTGAGTATTTTTCCTTTGGCACCCGCGCGATGTATGTTTTAAGAAACTTTATTGATCCCAAAGCGTCCAGAGAGTGGGAATCCGGTGAGGTGATGTTTGACAATCTCTACGCGACACTGGAACCGAAGGATTCCAACTGGCGTTTGAGGATCGGTCGTCAGGAACTGCTGGATATGGGCCAAAACTGGATCGTGCAGGATGGTACGACCCGTGACGGATCCCGTACAACATTCTTTGATGGAGCGCGTTTCACATGGAAATTCCCAGATGAGGAAAACACGCTGGAAGCCGTCTATCTGTATCAGTGCGCCAAGTCGGATGCCTGGCTGCCGCCGATAGACATGCAGAAGAGCCGTCAATATCTGGCAGAAGATGATATCCAGGGCGGTATGCTGCTTTTGCGCAATAAACACTTTGAGAATACGACCCTGGACGGGCTTGTCATTTACAAGCACGAGTATCCGGGCGATTTGGCCAGCTCTATCTATGGTGACAGTGTGACGATGCAGCCGCAGGTCACCGTCAAATGGAATGACAACTGGTCAATGGTCGGGCGTGCCGCGCTTCAGGTCGGCAAACGCAATGACCGCAATTTCCTGGCTTACGGCGGTGACGCGAAAGTGACTTACTCCTTCCAGGATGTCGTGAACAGCAAATTGTGGGTCGGTTTTGAATACCTTTCCGGTGACAAGGGCGGGAATGGAACGGACAACGGTTTTGATCCGTTATGGGGCCGTTATCCGCGTATCAGTGAGATCATGGCTTATACCCGTGTGGACAGCGGCAGAGCCTGTGACTACACCAATATGTATTCACCTTACATCGGCTACTCTATGGAACCTTGGGAAAATGTTCGTTTCGCCGGAACTTATCGTCCGATGTTCGCTCCGGAAAATCCGCTGGGCGGAGATGCCAGACACAGCGCGAACAGCAGCTTCAAGGGACATCTGATCTACGGCATCGCGGAATACAGCTTTACCAAGCACATCAAGACCCATGCCGTGATCGAATCGATCATCCCCGGAAACTTTTACACACCTGACTACAGAGCCACGGCCTTGTTCATCCGCGGCCAGGTGTTCCTGACTTGGTAATAATAAAGAGAATAAAAGATAAAATATGACAAAATCACAGTTTATTAAGTTCATTATAGCAACAGCCTTTGCGATCGCGGCACTCTTTCTGCCGTATGAATCCATGGGCTTTACCGGTGAAAATACATTAAATCCGTTAGAGATCCGTGTCATTGCCATTTTTGTGATGGCTGCTCTCTACTGGATCCTCCAGCCGTTCCCGATCTGGTCCACCTCCATGCTTGTTATCGTGCTGATGATCCTGACGATATCTACCTCGTCATTGCTGCCCTGCCGGGTGGAAGGCGTTGAAATGCTGCCGTTCAAATCCATCATGGCGACATTCGCGGATCCGATCATCATGCTCTTCCTGGGCGGATTCTTCCTGGCTGCTGCTGCGACCAAGTACCGTCTGGACTTGAACCTGGCGCGCGTGCTGCTGAAACCGTTCGGTAAGAATCCTAAAATCGTTTTGCTCGGCCTGATGGTCATCACTGCTCTGTTCTCCATGTTTATGAGCAATACCGCGACTGCGGCGATGATGCTGGCTATTTTGACCCCGGTGCTGAAACTCTTTGATGCCGAGGACAGAGGCAAGGCCGCTTTTGCTTTGGCCATTCCTCTGGGTGCCAATATCGGCGGTATGGGAACTCCGATCGGAACGCCTCCGAACGCTATCGCTCTGGGTGCTCTCCAGAACGCCGGTATCCATATCTCCTTTGGTGAGTGGATGATGTTTGGTGTGCCTTATGTATTGGTCATGATGTTCATTGCCTGGCTGCTGCTGCTGAAGATCTATCCGATCAAGATGAAACAAATGACCCTGAAGATCGCCGGTGCTGACAAGTTTGATACCAGCCCGCGCGCGATCATCGTCTATTGCACTTTCACCTTGTGCGTCCTTCTGTGGATCATTGGTAATAAGGTCCACGGCATCAATGATAACGTGATCGCGATGATTCCGATGGCGGTATTCGCTCTGACGGGTGTGATCACCAAGAAAGATTTGAATGAAATGAGCTGGGACGTGCTCTGGCTGGTGGCTGGCGGTTTCGCTCTGGGCTTGGGATTGCAGAAGACCGGATTGGCGCAGCATCTGATCAACGCCATTCCGTTTGCCAGCTGGTCTCCGTTCATGCTGATGATCGGCTGCGGTTTCATTTGTCTCTTCTTCGCAAATTTCATGAGCCATACTTCCACGGCCAGTTTGATGGTGCCTATTTTGATCACGGTAGCAGTGGCTTGCAAGGATACGCTGGCTCCTCTGGGCGGTGTGACCTCTCTGATGGTGGCTGTGGCTTTCGCTTGCTCTCTGGGTATGTGTCTGCCGATCTCTACGCCGCCGAATGCGCTGGCTCACGCGACTGGTTATACCGATACAACAGGTATGTGGAAGACCGGTCTGGTGCTGGGCATCGTTGGTCTGGTACTTTCCTGGGTGATGATGTATATCCTTTCCAAGGTATTCTTTGTCTAAACAAAATAGACCTGGATAATAACAAAAGAGCGGTATCGGACAGATGCCGCTCTTTTTGCGTCCGGGGGGAGCGTTCACGGAAAGGGTTGTTTCGTAATACTGCTTAAGGGGTATAAAATTTTCTAATCTGAAAAATGAATTTTAATGTCTAATTTTAATAGTTAAAAAATCTTATGTTTTAGAATAGACATCGCGGAAGAATTTTATAAAATCATTTCAACAGCTAAACGGGCTGTGTCTTGTATTCAGTAAAGAGAATCAGAGGTCATCAACTCTCATAAACGATCATGAATGATATTGCAAACTGGCTTTTATCGAACTGGGTTTTCGCTACGCTTCCGGCTTTGACACTCATTATGGGCTTGGGCGAAGTCATTGGAAGAATAAAACTGCCGGGCAACTTTAAGCTGGGTGTTGCCGCTGTTTTCTTTGTGGGTGTAATGTTTGGTGTGATTTATCCGGATCTGGAGATCCATCATGACATAGAAAGATTTGGACTGGCATTGTTTATTTATTGCGTTGGTTTGACGGCGGCTCCCGCTTTTTTCCAATCGCTCAAACGCAATGGATTGATGCTGAATCTTACTACTTTTGTGGCTATGACCGCGATTTTCCTTTGCAGCATGGGGGTGATCAAGTTCTTCGGCAAGGACTCGATGGTGATGAGCGGTCTTTTTTGCGGCACACTGACGAATACACCATCCTTGAACGCAGCCAAAGAGGCAAAACGTCTGGTGAGCAAAAACGCGATCGAGAAATATATCAAAGAAAACGGATTGGAAGCACAAGAGGCGGAGGTGTACCGGGATGCCCAAAATGACCTTGTTGAAAAGGAATTGAAAAAAGTGGATGCCGGTTATGGCGTGGCGTATCCTTTTGCCATTGTCGGTGTATTATTGATCGTTCAATTCCACCTGATACGAGAGAAGAGAAGGAAAGTCAATTTGCCGCAGGCTCCTTCATATATGATCAGCGTTGTTGAGCTGAGCAAAGATGTGCCGGGAAATTACCGCTGCTGGACGGGTGCTTTGATCAATCGGTTCGTGGGTGTGGTCGCGTCCCGTTACCGGTTCAATGGGAAACATCATTTCATTGATGGGGATACGATGATCCCTATGGGGGCGATGGTCGTCATAGAAGGACCTGCCGCTTCTGTGGAGGCAGCGGCGGATATCCTGGGCAAGAAGGGTGATATGGGGCTTATCCAGGACCGCAACTTTTTTTCCACACGCTTTTTCACTGTCTCCAATAAACTGCTGATCAATCAAAGCGTCTGGCGGCTGAAACTCAGCAGTATGGGCGCAAGCATCTGCCGTATCAAGAGAGGAGATACCCGCCTTGAGATCAACCAGCGCACACGCCTTCAGCTGGGCGACCTGGTGCGTGTGATCGTCAAAAAGGATAAACAAGTCTCGCTCAATAAATTCTTTGGCAACTCCATGAACATCGCCACCGAGCAGACCTTTTTCAGTCTGTTCATCGGGGTCGCCCTGGGACTTTTGATCGGCCAGATACCCATTCCGGTTCCGGGTGTGGATGTTCCTGTCACTTTGGGATATGCCGGTGGTCCGTTAGTTGTCGCGCTGGTCTTTGGTTCCATAGGCCGTTCCGGGCCGTTTGTCTGGAGCATCGCCCCGGCGGCGAATATGGCCTTGCGCCATGCCGGATTCGCGTTGTTCCTGGCGGTGATCGGTGTCAATTCCGGCTCAAAACTGCTCAGCACATTGAGAGGAGACGGCTGGTTCCTGATCCTTGTTTCACTGGGGATGCTCGTCCTGGTTCATCTGATCATCTGGGTCGTGCTGCTGATCTGCAAAGTGCCCAGCATCCCGACCTTGCTGGGCGTGATGAGCGGTTTCCAGACTCAGCCGATGGCCATGGAGTTCGCGGCTTCCCGTTCAGATGCCACGACCGTGAATGTCGGCAACGCGTCCGTCTATCCTTTAGCGACCATCCTCAAGATTTTCTATGCCCAGCTTTTGATCGTCATGTTCTTGTGAAAGAACCACGGATGAACACGGAATTACACAGATATTTTGACAGGATCAAATCAACAGGATTGATTCATTTTTAAAGGTGATCCGTATCTTTTTTCCCGGATTCCAGATATTTCTTATAGGGTTTGAAATCGGGGTCGGTTTGGAACATTTTATCCACTTCTTTAGGGTCACCTTTGCGGCTGGCCACTTTGATCCAGTACTCTACCTTGTCGAAGCGTTTGGTCAGGCTGTGATAACAGGCATAGTCATAGGCGAAGCGCCAGTCATTCTTGAATTGTTTTTCCACGGAATGGAGGGTCTCATAAGCTTTCTGGTATTGCTTTTGATTGTAGAAAGACTGAGCCCGCATCATCCAGGAATCTACCCGGGCACTATGGAAGAGCGTCAGGAATTGGGAGGTATCTTTGCATTCCTTTTTGCGTCCTAATTTGTACAGGATGGACCATTTCAGTGCCAGTACCTCGAAGCGGACCATGTATTTGTCCACGATCTGGCTGACGGAATGCAGAGCTTCCTCATAGTTGCCCAGCTCCATCCATCCGACCGCTTCAATAAAGTAAGTCCGGTTGGGACCTTCCATGAACGGCTGTTGACTGGGATCAGAGTTTGAAGAGTTTGGATCTTTTTGCATCAGAATTTTACACTTTCATTTCCTGCTCCGCAGTGAGGACAGCGGGAGCGATCCACGTCAGGATCATCTGTATAAACAAAGTCGCATTTTTTGCAGCGGAAGATGCGGTCCTTGCTGGGCGCGGGTTCAAAACGCTTGCGCAGCTTTTCAGAGTGGATGTTCAGCGCACAGATGAAAATCAGGCACAGGACAACATCTAATAATATGACATCTTCTAAATTCATTACGCTTACGGGGTGGCAAGGGGGGAACGTGTGGCCCAGCAGATCGTAAACAGGACCGTTTGAGCGTGTGTCCAGTTATCCGGCCGGCGTGGTGTATCAGTCAGAAGAGGTTCAACGGGAAGCAGACGTATGGACTGGATGATGCGGATGGCGTCCTCGTCGGCCTTGGGCATCCCGGAGGATGAAAATAACGTGGCCGAAAAGACACGGCCGTCTTCGCCCAGTATGGCTTGAACAACGGTGTCGGACAGTGTGCCGTTCCAGGACTGCGTGGGAAGCGTCACCGGCGGGAGTTTCCAGGTATTTGTGAGACTGTTCGGGAGCCGGATATAAGAATGGTCGGGAAAGCTCCTGACATAGGATTCTTTCAGCTTGAGAGAGGGGATGTAGGGGCTGTCCTGAATCTCGATGCGCACCGCGACGGGCATGAGGACATCAGATAGTTCCTGAGCGAAAATATCAGCCGGAGGAGTTATTTCAAAAGAGGGATAGACTGATTTTGAGCTGTAGATTGTGGATTGTTTTTCTTTCCATAAAAAACCGGACACCCCGTTTTCGTGCGCGCCGGCAAAGACGCTTGGATCAAAGGATTCTATAAAAGAAGCGATAATGGAATGAGGGTCCGCATCGTAATCAGCAGCCATCAATGTTTGCTGACGGATGACGGGCTGCTGAGGGACGATTTTTCTGGAGTCCAGGAAGATGTAGTAAAAAAGGATATGAGCGATGAAGATGCAGCCTATCAGAGTGTACCACTTCTTCAAAGGCCATGTCTGTTTTTCCAGCACGACCTGATCTGTGGTATAGGGGTTAGTGCTTTTGTGATTCATCGGATGATTGGATATCAGTTTGAGCCGGAGGCTCGTTTTCCACGTTGCGCCTGGATTTGGTAGCCATCAGGATCCGTTTCAAGCCTGCCTGATAGGTGAGGGCGCTCGCGTGAGCGATCCTGTCCACCTGTGTTTTATGGTCCGCAACGATGATGACCGCTGTATCCGGATTTTTTTCGGCGGCATTCTTGAAAGTTTTCAGCAATGCCTCATCGGAAACGCTCTTGTTAGAGATGTAGTACCGGCCGTCATCATCCAATCCAACTACCAGTGTGGGACCGGTGATCCCCGGAAGCTCAGTGTCCGGGGCGGGGAGTTCGATATTCACGCCGGATTTATTGACCAGCGAGGATTCCATCAGCAGAAACGCGATGATCAAGAGGAGTACGCAAGAAAAAGCGGAACCGTCCAAACGGTTGCTCATAGCTTTTAAATTGCGGTGATATTTCACAGGAAGCCTCTTAGTGGTTGTTGTTTAGATCATGGACCGAATCAAAAAGGAAATGAGTGATGTCCGTGGATGTTTTTTCCATATCCAGGACGATGTTGTTCACTCGCTCGATCAAATAATTATATCCGGCGCGGGCGGTGACGGAAAGAGCCAGTCCCAGCGCCGCGGAGATGAGCGCGGTCCAGATGCCGCCGCTCAGCACATTGATATCGGCGAAAGGCCCTGCCAACTGCATCGCGCGGAACATTTTGATCATTCCCAGAACAGTTCCCAGACAGCCTAACGGCTGCGCGATCTCGGCGATCGTTGCCAGCCAGGAGAGCCGTGTTTCCAGACGCGGCACTTCTATCAGCCCCGCGGATTCGATAGCGTCATCCACGCTTTTATTGCCCAGGTTCTTATTCAGGATGGCCAGTTTGACCAGACGTGCGACGGGACCGGGAGTCGCGTCGCATATCGAGAGCGCTTCCATCTGATTCTCACGGCGGAGTACGTTTTTGACACCGGTGATTAATTCTTTGGAGTCGATCTGAGCCCGGTGATAGTGCAGGAGCCGTTCAATGGA
>JAEEGK010027617.1_pt1 | contig 11449 bp, 8 predicted proteins | sample 8958771 | NCBI WGS metagenome assembly JAEEGK01 (sample SAMN16246547, study PRJNA631951) | gut metagenome | biome: gut microbiome; feature: rumen; material: SC-attached | host: Bos | place: Iran: Karaj | collected 2018-10 | reverse complement strand
CCTTACAGAAACTTAGAATTTGATATTGATTTTGTTTTTAATGGAGATTCGCCGGTATTTCTATCTATATTTCGTATTTGGGTCTATGCTTGGTGTACGGTGTTTCACCAAAAAGGTTCGTTTTAGTAATAAAGAAAAGGTGAAGATTATGTTAAAAATAAGAAAGGTAACCAGCCTTTTATTATGTGTTCTTTTCTCCTGCTGCTTTGTTCTTGGATGTACAACAGCTCCTGCACCACAGCAGAAAACCATGACAGATCAGGGAATGCTGTTTTCAGATGATTCCTCTGACTTTGTGCTTTTAGCTGAAGCTGTTCCTGATGCAATTCTGGAAATCAGATATTATTCAACCTACAACTTTGTGGGAGACAGAATTAAAGGCTACGAGCAGCCGGTTGCAATCCTGACTAAAGAAGCGGCTGCCGCTTTGAAGAATGTAAGTGATGAGCTGAAAACTAAAGGCTATCGACTCAAGATCTTCGATGCATACCGTCCTCAGATGGCAGTCTCCCACTTTATGTCCTGGGCTCTTGATCCCAATGATGTACGCATGAAGAAGTATTTTTATCCAAAGCTTGAGAAGAATACTCTGTTTCCTCAGGGCTACATTGCCGAGCATTCCGGACACAGTCGCGGCAGTACCGTTGATCTGACACTTTTTGATATGAATCTTGAAAAAGAAGTTGATATGGGCGGAACCTTTGATTATTTTGGGGAGCTCAGTCATCCGGACTACACTAAGATTACCAAGCAGCAGTTCAATAACCGCATGATTTTAAGAGATGTTATGTTAAAACATGGTTTCAAGCCACTGGTTGAGGAGTGGTGGCACTTTACCTTGAAGGATGAGCCTTATCCAAACACATATTTTACTTTCCCTGTAAGTTCTGACTCAATCAAGGTAAAATAGAGTTCAGATTGGAAAAGATTTAATTTGCAGAAAGCTTCTGATCTAAAAATCCGAAGCTTTTTCTTTTGGATATTAAAGATGGAAAGTGCTTTATATATTGTTCCTACTCCAATAGGAAATCTTGATGACATTACTCTAAGAGCAATTGAGGTTTTAAAGAATGCTACCCTGATTGCCGCCGAGGATACCCGACATTCAAAGATCCTTTTGGATAAGCTTGGGATCAGCGGTAAAAAAATGATCAGCTGCCATGATCATAATGAAGGTGAGAGGGCAGAGCTTATTATAAAAGAGGTTAAAGCTGGTGGTGTTGTAGCTTTAATCTCTGATGCCGGTTCACCTCTCATCAATGATCCTGGTTACAGAGTAGTTACCATCTGTGCGGAGCAGGGGGTAAAGGTTGTTCCGCTGCCTGGTCCATGTGCTCTGATTACTGCTTTAGAGGCTTCAGCACTTCCTACCGACACATTTATGTTCTGCGGCTTCTTCCCGGTAAAGGAAAAGGAGCTGACAGGAGTTTTAGAGTCTTTAAAGAATGCTGACTATACTGCTGTATTCTACGAGGCTCCCAGACGTATTGTGGATACCATGGAGCTTATGGCAAAAATCCTGCCTGAGCACGATGTAACCCTATGTCGTGAAATGACCAAGACCTTTGAGTCTTTTTACAGACTGAAGGCAAAGGATGCCCCTGAGTTTCTAAAGGCTGATCCTGACAGAACCAAAGGCGAGTTTGTGGTTGCCATAGGTGCTGTAAAACAGGAATCCTCAGAGATTGATCCTAAGGTTGCAGGAGCAATTGAGGAACTGATAAAGACCTCTCCTGTTAAAACCGTTGCCAATGTTTTAGCCTCTATAACCGGAATTAAAAAGAACGACCTGTATAATCTGGCGTTAGAACTTAAAGACAAGTCACACTAAAAGATATATAATATATATTGAGTCGACCAGACAATCGCTGCCACGCACGCGTGTTTAAGATCTTTATTCATACGGTCGTGGGGGAGGAAAGTCCGAGCTCCGAAGGACAAAGTGCCAGGTAACGCCTGGAGGGCGTGAGCCCATGACTAGTGCAACAGAGAACAGACCGCCATTTTTAATGGTAAGGGTGAAACGGCGAGGTAAGAGCTCACCGCTTTCATAGTAATATGAAAGGCACGGTAAACTCCACTTGGAGCAAGATCAAATAGGCTCTCTATAATCTGGTCCGGATTGAGAGCGGGTTGATTGCTTGAGCTAGAGAGCGATTTCTAGCCTAGAGGAATGATTGTCGCTGCTATGCAGAACAGAACTCGGCTTACAGGTCGACTCACCTATCTAAATCCTGTAATCTTCAATTTCACCATAATCACTGCACTCTAATATTGCATTACTGTTTTCTTTAATAAATCACAATAAGCCTTATTTTGTAAGGAAATTTACAAATAATCGCTAAAATTTCCTGTGATCTCTTTTCATCAAGCGTAGGATTTCTGTAAGCTTAATACAATCAGACAGACATAAGGTTAATGAGATGACAGGCGTATCACAGCAGGAATTATCGCAACAGGAAAATCAGGTTAAGGCTCATTCAAAATATATGAATTACGGGGGCATAACCTCTAAAGCCATAGTTGGTCTTTTGATTATCTGGGCTGTTTTTCAGATATATTTCACCACCTTCGGGGCTATCAGTGCAATCAATCTCAGAGCTTTTCACTGTCTGTTTCTGCTGCTTTTTACCTTTCTTCTGTTTCCTGTATCCAAAAGAACTGTAAAAGACAGACGCTTTCCTTCGGTTATAAATCTGCTGCTGATTGCTCTGAGCATTTTCTGTATTCTGTATCTTGTTGTCTATTTCCCAAGAGTGGCCCGCAGTGGCGGAAGACTTAACACCAACGATCTCTACGTGGCTGGTATCGGTATTATTCTAGTATTTGAAGCTTCAAGACGAGCCTGCGGTAATCTTGGAATTCTGGCAGCTATCTTCCTTGCCTATAACTGGTTTGGAGCCTATATTCCCGGTGCCTTAGGACATAATGGTCTGACCTTAAAAAGAATTCTCTCAACTCAGTTCTGGGGAACTCAGGGCATATTCGGTATCGGTATTGGTGTAAGTGCTACCTATATATTCCTCTTTGTCCTCTTTGGTTCATTCTTAAAGTACAGCGGTTTTTCAAAGTTTATCAATGATTTTTCACTGGCTCTTGTAGGACAGACCCCAGGCGGCCCTGCCAAGGTTGCTGTTATGGCTTCAGCTGCCATGGGTATGATTAACGGTTCTGCCATTGCCAATGTCGCAACCACCGGAACCATTACCATTCCTCTGATGAAGCAGACCGGCTATTCTAAAAACTTTGCCGGAGCTGTTGAAGCTGTGGCCTCAACCGGCGGTCAGTTCTGTCCTCCTATCATGGGTGCCGTGGGCTTTGTCATGGCGGAATTTCTGAACCTGAGTTACACGAAGGTTATGCTGGCGGCGATCGTGCCGGCGTTCCTGTATTATCTGGGACTGCTGATGTCCGTGCACTTTGAAGCGAAACGCCTGGGTCTTTCGGGTCTGTCGAAAGAAAACATTCCCGATGCGATGAAGGTAATCCGGGAGCAGGGACACCTGGTGATCCCTCTGGTCGTGCTGATCGCCCTCATGTTTGCGGGCTACACGCCGTTGTATGCCGCGGTCATTGCCATCTTTGCCACCATCGGGGCCAGCTGGATCCGGAAAGAGACCCGCATGACCTGGAGCAAGATTATCGAAGCCACGGTGGAAGGCGCCAAAGGGGCCATTTCCGTTGGCGTCTGCTGTGTTATCATCGGCGTCATCATCGGTACGGTGACCCTCACCAGCATGGGCCTGAACATGGGCTACCTGATCCTGAACGTAATTAACAATGACAATATTTACGTGACGGGCCTTCTGGTCATGATCATGTCCACAATCCTGGGCATGGGCGTGCCCGGCGTGGCCGCTTACGTTATCGTGCAGGCGGTGGCGGTTCCGGTGCTGATCAAGGCCGGCGTGCTGCCCCTGACTTCCCATCTGTTCTGTCTCATCTATGCCTGTCTGTCCAACATCACCCCGCCCGTTGCCATGAGCGCCTATGTGGCGTCCGGCATCGCCGGTTCCGACCAGACGAAGACGGGGCTGTGGGCAGTGCGGTTGGGGCTGATTGGTTTTATCATCCCCTTCTTCTTCCTGGATAACCCGGTGCTGTTGATCGGGGTGGATCCCAACGCGGCCCTGTCCACAACCTTATGGACCGTATTCACGGCCTGCGTGGGTACCGTCGCCCTGGTGGCCGGACTGGAAGGATGGCTGGTGCAGAAATGTAATATGGTGGAGCGGCTTGTCCTCATCGCCGCGGCGCCGGCCATGCTGTACCCGGGGACCTTCACCGATTTCATCGGACTGGCCTGCCTGGTGGCGATCGGAGCGTTGCAGTTTATCAGAAGAAAGAAAAGCTGAGTTTTAGCTGCATGGAATTCTGTGCAGTAAAAGACTTCGTAAAACCGTGCCCGTTTGCTATTCCATGGACTCCTTCGCCTATGGCTTCGAAACTCGGGGGCTGCGCCCCTCAAACAGTCTCGCCATACGGCGAAATTCATCTCATGGAATCACGCAAACGTTCCCGATGTTTTACTCAAGTCTTTTTCTTCCGTAAAATTTTATGCAGACTGCAAACAGGAAACTCTGTTATTTTTATGAAAAAAGCGATATAATAGTTCAAGTAGCATTACCTGAACATGTTAATTTTTTAAGGAGGAAAAGAACTATGAAAAAATCCTTGAAACGCATATTAAGCGCATCTTTGGCCACCATGTTAATGGTAGGGGCATTAACTGGCTGCGGCGGCGGAGAGAAAAAGGCGGAAGCTCCGAAGAAAGCTCCCGCGGCTGCGACGGAAAAGATCAAGATCAATTTCCCGACAGCTTCTGCTTCCGGCGCCCTGTATGCAGTAGGCGCTGCCATTACCAATAACTGGAACAAGACCGTTCCTTCCGTCAGCGCGGCGAGCCAGGCTTCTGCCGGCGGCATTGCCAACCTGAACATGGTTTCCGACGGGGAAGCCCAGGTTTCCATCGCCATCAGCAGCAACGCGTACCAGTGCATGAACGGCACCGACAGCTTTAAAGGCCATGCGTACAAAGACCTGAAAGCTATCGCCGGTCTGTACCTGAATCCCAACCAGGTGGTAGTAACCAACAAGTCCGGTATCACAAAACTGGAAGAGGTGAAGGGCAAACATTTTGCGGTTGCTTCTGCCGGTTCCTCCGTTTACAACGAATGCCAGACCCATTTCACCGCGGCCGGCATCAAATTCCCGGAAGAGATTAAAGCGGAATATATCGCGTTTGGCGGTGCGGCTGACATGCTGCAGAACGGCACCATCGACGGCGCATGGATCATGTCCGGCACCCCGGCCTCTGCTGTTTCCCAGGCTCTGAGCGCCAACTGCCGTCTGGTAAATATCAGCGACGACATTATTAAAAAGCTGCAGGAAAAATATCCCTGGTATGTTAAGTACACCATTCCCGCAGGCACCTATCCGAACCAGAAAGAAGCCATCAACACCTCCGCGATTAAGATGGTTATGTTCTGCCGTCACGACCTGAAGGAAGATACCGTTTACCAGCTGACCAAGACTTTCTGGGAACACATCGACGAACTGGGTCAGTCCCAGAAGAACCTGAAAGGCCTGAAACCGGCTGAAGCAGTAAAAGATATCGCCAAGATCCCGCTGCATCCCGGCGCGGAAAAATATTACAAGGAAATCGGCGTGCTGAAATAAAAGTATTTGCTGGGAATAAACTTGCTTAATTGAATGCGTTCAGGTACAATAATTGTGCCTGAACGTTTTTCATTTTGAAAAAGAAGGAAATGCGGAATTTCTTTATTCTGCAAACAAAATTTTTTGCGGTTTTTTCTTGCGTGTTTCACGTGAAACAATTATACTGAAAGCACGCAGAAGAACTTTTACGCAGTAGTGTTTCTATGCGCTTTTAACTTTTTGATTCAATAACTTTATAATAAAATTTATTGTGGCGAAGGACTTGGGGGAGCGCCCTGGTCCTGTATGAAAATATAAATATTTTCTGAAGCCGAAATGCGAGGGAGCCCGTGTGCCGGGCTGAGAGGATGCCAGAGATCATCGACCGCCGGTTTGTATGAAGGAAAACCGTTGTATGTAAGGAAAAAGTTGCCGCGGAACGGTAGCTGTGAAGCACCGGCCCGAAACAGCGGCGGCAATCGTTTTTCTGATGCGCAGTTTCATTTCATGCATATCGTTCCTGAAACGCATTTTGGTTTTGGCATGTAAGGCGCGATATGCAGTCGCGCTTTTATTATTTTCAGTATCTTTTTGGAATTGAGAGGCGTGGTTGCAGGATTCAATATGTCAGAGTGAAAGAATGGGGGATTAAGATGAAAAAAATAGTTGCTTTTATCATGTTCCTGTGCCTTTGCATGGGTTTGCTGGCAGGGTGCGGAGGCGGTGAAACGAAAAAAAGTGCCGGAAGCAATGAGATTAAGGAACTGAAGATTGCTGTTTCTCCTTACCAGGATGCGGAAACGGTAAAAACGGCTGTGGGTCCGTTAAGCGCGATGCTGCAGGGGAAACTGAAGGAAAAAGGCTTTGCGGTCGGCAAGGTGTCCGTCAGCGTGGGCACGTCCTACAGCGCGGTAGGGGAAGCTTTAAGCGCGGGCAGCGCGGATGCGGGCTTCGTTTCCGGCGCTACCTATGTGTTGTTTGACAAGGAAATCGATGTACTGCTCACGGCGCTGCGGCAGGGGATCAGCAAGGACACAACAGACGTAAAGGTCTGGAACGAAGGGGAACCGGAAAAGTTTAACGACAAGCTTGTCCAGCATTACCGCTCTGTTCTGGTGACAGGGCCTTCCGCCAAGGGAAAAGCTTTGCTGGAAAAGGTGAAGAAGGGACAAAAGCCTTCCTGGGAGGAACTGAACGGGCTGACCTGGACGGTGATGAGTCCGGCCTCCGCTTCGGGCTACCTGTATCCTTCCCTGTTTTTGAAAAAGGAATACGGGAAAACGATAGCTGACCTGGCCCATGTGGTGCAGGCAGAGTCTTACACCACTTCCATGGCGCGGCTGGCTTCCGGGCAGGCGGATATCGCGGTGGCCTTTTCCCACATACGGATCCGCAATGAAAAGAACTGGCAGAATAAGCTGGGCGGCACGGATACGATCTGGAAACAGACGGGCATCATCGGCGTGACGGATAAGATTTATAACGATACGGTCTGCGTGAGCAAAACGTCCAAAACCATGCAGGACCAGAAGTTCCGCAAGGCTTTCGGGGAAGCGCTGATTGAGATCGGAAAGACGAAAGAGGGGCTGGACGCGTTGAAGATTCTGGGTCACAAAGGCTACGACTGGGCCGATGCGAAGAATTATGACGACGAACGCCGGGTGCAGCGGGAACTGAAAGGGAAGTAAGATTGTGTCGCACTTTCTCTTTGATGTGCGCTGTAATATGCGGTATGTTGGCGGCCGGTTCAGGTTTGCCGGGAAAAGCGGCAACGAACGGACGTATGAATGGATGACTGATACCTGAGATATTGCGTTAAGGTGGTTCGGTATGCTGGAGTTAAAAAACGTAACCCATCAATTTCATAAGGACGAACCGGTTTTGCGGCAGGTTTCCCTGCGGGTTGCCGATGGGGAGTTTGTGGCCGTAATCGGACGCAGCGGAGCGGGGAAGACGACCCTGCTGAAACTGTTCAACGGAATGGTGACACCGCAGCAGGGCACAGTCTGGGTAGACGGGGAGTGCCTGTCAAACTGCAGCGGTAAAAAGCTGCGGCAGATACAGCAGAAGATTGCGGTGATTTATCAGGACTTCTGCCTGGTTCCCCAGTCGACGGCATTGGAAAATGTGCTGCATGGGGCGCTGTGCCGTAATCCGCTCTGGCGCGTCATGACAGGCTGCTTTCCGGAACAGGACCGGGAAAGCGCGAGAGCGGCTTTGGCCAAAGTCGGGATGGCTGAAAAAGCGGATGTGCGGGTTTCCACCTTAAGTGGCGGTGAGAAACAGCGGGTGGCCATCGCCCGGGCGCTGCTGCAGCAGGCCCGCATCATTCTGGCTGACGAGCCGGTGGCTTCGCTGGATCCGGTGGCCGCGGAACAGGTTCTTTCATTATTAAAATCCCTGCAGCAGGAGAATAAGCTGACGGTAGTCATGAACAGCCACAATACGGCGCAGGCCGCGCAATATGCGGAACGGATTATCGGCTTAAAGCAGGGCATTGTGGTAAAAGATGCCCCTGTTTCCGCATGGGATGAAGCTTCCTTTGCAGACGTTTACGGAGGCACGCAATGAAACGGCGGAGCGCATGCGTCATCTGAAAGTTTTTTGCAGTTGTTGTATAAGAGGGAAAGAAATGAAACGGTCATATCTTGTCCGCAGTGTGATAGTTGTGCTTTGTCTGCTGGTTTCCTTATGGCAGACAGAGTTTTCCCTGCCCCTGTTATGGGAGCGGGGACACTACTTTATTGATACGGCCGGCAGGATGTTTCCCCCTGATACTTCCTTTTTGAACGCAATTCTGGTTCCGCTGCGGGATACGGTGTATATTTCCCTGCTGGGAACCTTTTTAGGCGGAATCATCGGGGCAGTGGGGACAGTGTTGTGCAACGGGTATGTGAATCAGTGGAAGCCCGCGCGGATTGTCCTGAAGGCGGCGGTACACGTGTTTCGCTGCATCCCCGTGCTGATTCTGGCTCTGCTCTGTACCTTTGTGTTCGGCCTGGGCCTGTGGTCCGGCATTATCGCTGTTACCCTGTCCACCGGGGCGGTGCTTTCCCGGCTGGGGTACGAAGACAGTGAGAACGCGGAACTGAAGACGGCCCGTGTATTGGAATACGCGGGGGCAGGGCGCTTCAAGGCCTGGTGGGTCTCAGTCTGGAAACAGATACTTCCGGGTTATCTTGCCAACCTGCTGTATCTGTTGGAATCCAATGTACGTAACGCCGCAGTGCTGGGTTTTGTGGGAGCGGGAGGCATAGGTCTGCTGCTGAATGAGAAACTGGCCTGGCGGGAGTACTCCAAAGTGGGCACGATCCTGTGCGTGTTATATCTGGTGGTGCTGGCAACCGAGAGTTTAAGCGGTTTCCTGCGTGTACGGCTGATAGAATCGGAAACAAAACACAAAAAATGGTATGTCCCCGCGGTTCTGTGTGTTTTTTTCATCATTTTCTCATTTTTCGCCGGTTTTCCGGCCATATCCGGAGTGAATAAAACCGCGCTGGCATCTATTGTTGAAGGTGTTGTAAATCCGGATATTACAATGTTGCTTTCTCTGGGACCGGATGAGGTCCCGGCCCTGTTGTTTGAGAGTTTCTGCATTGCTCTTCTGGGGACACTCGGAGGAACATTATTCGCGCTGCTTTTATCTGTATTTTCCTGCTTCCGCTTTTTTGGTTTTGCAGCGCTGCTGACGCGTCTGCTGTTGCTGGTGTTCCGTTCGGTGCCTGTCCTTGTTTACGGATTGCTGTGGATCCGGGTGACCGGGCCCGGTCCGTTTGCCGGCGTGCTGACCATGGCCCTTTGCAGCATCGGGCTTCTGGCCAAACGCTTCCTGATTGCCATAGACAGCATTGATCTGAAACCGTATTATGCATTGCGGGCTTCTGGTGTTGGTCTTCTTGCGGCTGTCCGCTGGGCTGTGGTTCCCCAGATACTGCCCCATTACCTGTCCGCCGTTATCTACCGTATGGACATCAACCTGCGGGAGGTTGCCGTGCTGGGCCTGGTTGGGGCGGGCGGTATCGGTACGCCGCTGGTTCTGGCCATGAATCATTATGAATGGAAGCAGGCCGGCGCGCTGCTTTGGGGCCTGATCCTGCTGGCGGCGGCGGCAGGGGCTGTTTCGGAAAACTGCCGGAAGAAATTGAGAATATAAAGAAACACTGATTAAATACGTTTGCACGACAGGTTTTGACAGGCGTGCAGACAAATGAATCAGTGTTTTTTCATTAAAAAGACTGTACAACTTTGGGTGTTATCAGGCGTTGTGCCTGCCCGTGCGTACAGTCTTTTTGTTGCGTGTTTTGTATTAAGTTATGATGCTTAAAGAATTCCCATGACTGTCTTAAAGTCTTTCAGGTAATGGCGGGAAACCGGCACTTCTTCTTTTTCGTAGTGGTTCATGATCAGCAGATAGGTGTCGTTAAACCAGGGTTCGATTTCTTTCACCATGTTTATGTTGACAAGAAAGCTTTTATTCGTCCGCAGGAAGCCGGAACGGCTCAGGCGGTTTTCCACGTCCTTTAGCAGCAGCCTGGATTCCAGGATGCCCCGGGTTGTATAGAACTGGAGCTTGCCCTGCAGCGTTTTGATCAGTACGATTTCTTTTTCCGGGTTGAGGACAATAAACTTGTTTTCTATAGCCAGCACAAAATTGTTTTTGGAGTTGATAATCTCGCCGATCTGTTTATTGGATTCCTGTTCTTCCATGTTCTGCTTTACGCGGGAAATGGTCTTACGGATCCGTTCTTTGGTATAAGGCTTGAGAATATAATCGAATACGGCCAGGTCGAAGGCCTGGATGGCAAACTGCGCAAAGCCGGTGCTGAATACGACATGGGGCATGGAAAGGATTTCATCGCTCATCTGTTCCATGGCCTGCACGGTCTGTATCCCGGTCATTACAGGCATTTCAATGTCCATAAAGACCACATCGACAGAATCTTTTTTTATGAACTCCAGAAAGCCCTTTCCGGTTGAGAATTCGGCTATGACATCCACATTTTCTATTTCATGCAAAATGGAAGTCAGTTCGTATCTTGCCGGCATTTCATCATCCACAACTGCTGCCCGGATTTTTGTCATGATGTCCTCCTTGTCAGCGGTATTTCAAAAAAGACCATGGTCCATGCGTTTTCACTGCTGGTTATCTGCAGCCCGCTATCTTCCCCATAATAAGCCAGAAGCCGTTTATGCACGTTTTGCAGGCCGACGGATTTTCTCTCTCCGCTTTCCGCTTCTTCCTCCGAAGAAGAAGGTTCTTCTTCTGTCAGAAGGCGGGATAGTTTCTCTTGCGGTATTCCCACTCCGTTATCATACACATAAAGGCGGACATTTTGTCCGTGCGGCGCGGCGCCTATTTCCACGGTACCGCCGCTTTCCCTCGGCAGCACACCGTGCTTGATGGCGTTTTCCACCAAAGGCTGCAGGATCAGGCAGGGAAGATTGAAATCCAGGTAATCCGGCAGGTTGTAAGTTACTTTAAGGCGTTCCCCGAACCGGGCCATCTCAATGTTGACATAAGCCTGGATATGCCTGATCTCCTGGCGGAAATTGATGAATACGCTTTCGTTGTTCAGGCTGTGCCGGTAATACTCTCCCAGATAGATGATCAGGTCTTTGGCTTTTTCCGGGTTGCTCCGGCAGTAGTAACTGATGGTGTTCAACGCGTTAAAAAGAAAATGTGGATTGATTTGTGCCTGCAGCACCTTTACTTCCGCTTCCGAAAGCAGGACGGTCTGCTCTTTCAGCTTGTTGATATCAACCTGGATCTGCAGCAGGCTGCAGAGACCGC
>JAEEGK010027614.1_pt1 | contig 11450 bp, 7 predicted proteins | sample 8958771 | NCBI WGS metagenome assembly JAEEGK01 (sample SAMN16246547, study PRJNA631951) | gut metagenome | biome: gut microbiome; feature: rumen; material: SC-attached | host: Bos | place: Iran: Karaj | collected 2018-10 | reverse complement strand
TTAGACGCTTACCTCATCCATTCACCCCTCCAACCGTCTTAACCGTCTTAAGCGTCTTACGTCTTTTTTTCATTTTTGCATCATATCGTTTAATGCCTATCCCGTTGAGATTGATGGTATTTATTACAACCTGACAACAGGTGAATCAAACACCGCTGAAGTTACTTACACAAAAGATGGTCTTTATTCTAGAGATGTTGTGACACAAAAAGTCAGTCTAAAATTTGGAATTCTCAAAAAATCTCCTTATATTTGCAGTCGAATATCGAGATGATTTTATTTCATAATTATGGGTAGAACAGAAGTTATTGAGTTTATTCGTCAGGTAGCAGTGAACACGCTGCCTCCAAATAGCAATTTGCTGCTTTATGGATCACGTGCCCGTGGAGATAACCATGATGGCTCTGATTGGGATTTGCTAATACTTCTCGATAAACCTACTATATCTTTCAACGATTATAGTGTTGGGTATCCATTCAGGGAGCTTGGCTGGGAGATCAACGAAGAGATTAATCCGCAGGTCTATTCAAAAAAAGAGTGGAACGACTATCAGTTTACTCCCTTCTACAAGAATGTCGAATCAGATAAAGTTTTGATTCTATGAGCATGAATGATGAAGAGCGTTTGACTTTGGTGAAACTTGAGTTGGCTAACATTACATAAAGACAGGTAAGTTACCCTCTGATTACGGTCGTCTGTATAATAACCTGCAGACTTTGAGGGAAAAAAGCGACTACAACTGCTTTTATCAAGTAACAGAGCAGGATATTGCTGATAGCTTCGAACTTGTTCGCCAGTTTATTGATGCGGTAGAAAAATTGATTAATATGGAAGATAAGGAATAAAATAATATAATGTAGAACCCTAAAAACAAAACAGCGTATGGTAACATAGCAACGACATAAGGACATAAGACATAGAACGTCCACTTTTGATTCTTGTTTCTGACAATTGGGGAATTGAAAGAATGTTATCAAGAATTGAAGTAGATAGTTCACGCCGTTCGGCGTGGGCATTTACTCGTTTAAGATAACAAGGTTTTCCCCAATACCTCAGAAACGTAGACGAAGTAAATTGTCCACGTTTTCTTTTTGTACAATTTCAAACAATAATAATAACTTTTAAACAACAAACAATATGAAGAAATGCTACTTACTATTCATTTTTGCTCTTTTGACGTTCGTGGCAAATGCCGCCGTCGAAATTGACGGTATTTATTACAATCTGACAACAGGAGAAACTAACACCGCTGAAGTTACATCTGGTTCCAACAAGTATTTGGGAGACGTTGTTATCCCCGCCTCTGTGACGTATAATGAGATAACATACAGCGTGACCTCAATCGGTTATGAGGCCTTCAGAGGTTGCAGCGGCCTGACCTCTGTAACCATCCCCAACAGCGTAACCTCCATCGATGGATGGGCTTTCTCTTATTGCAGTAGTCTGAACACTGTGATTATCCCTGACGGTCTGACCTCTATTGGTAGTTGTGCTTTCGCAAACTGCAGCGGCCTGACCTCTGTACACATCTCAGATTTAGAAGCTTGGTTCAAAATATCATTTTCTGACTATTTATCTAATCCTCTATCAAATGCTCATCATTTGTATTTGAACAAAGAGGAAATCATAGACTTAATTATTCCTGCCAACATAACTATTATTGCTGATTATGCTCTATATGGTTGTAATGGGCTGACCTCTGTGACCATTCCAAATAGCGTGACCTCCATTGGTGAACTTGCTTTCTATGGTTGCAGTAGCATTACGGAATTGACTATTCCTAACAGTGTGACCTCCATTGGCTTTTGTGCTTTCCAAAGGTGTAGTGGTCTGACCTCTGTGACTATTCCGAACAGCGTGACTTCTATCTGTGAAGGTCTTTTCCATAGTTGTAGTAAACTGACTACCTTAAATGTCCCCAATAGTGTGGTCTCCATCGGCAGTGAGGCTTTTTGGGGATGCAGTAGTCTGACCTCTGTGACCTTTCCGAAGAGCTTGACCTCCATCGATAATTCTGCTTTTCGTGATTGTAGCGGTCTGACCTCTGTACACATTTCAGATTTAGAAGCATGGTGTAATATATCATTTAGTAACAATTATTCTAATCCCTTAAGATATGCTCATCATCTTTATCTAAATGGGGAAGAAATCATAGATTTATTTATCCCTGACTGTTTGATTTCCATTAGCAATTATGCTTTCTATGGTTGTAGTGGTTTGACCTCTGTAAACATACCCAATAGTGTGACCTCCATTGGCAGTTATGCGTTTTGGTTTTGCAGCGGCATTACCTCTGTGACCATCCCGAATAGTGTGACCTCTATTGGGAGTTCTGCTTTCTCTGATTGCAGTGGGCTTACAAAAATAGAAGTGGAAGAAGAAAACGCTGTATACGACTCACGTGAAAATTGCAATGCTATTATTGAGACACAAAGTAATACGTTGATATTAGGATGTATGAATAGCTTTATTCCCAACAGCGTGACTTCTATCGGCAGTTATGCTTTCTATGGTTGCAGCGGTCTGACCTCTTTGGTCATTTCTAATAGTGTAACAGCAATTGGTACATCTGCTTTTAGTTATTGCCGTGGTCTTACTTCTTTGGCTATCCCAAACAGCGTTCTTTCCATTGGTGGTGGTGCTTTCGCAGGCTGCAGTGGTCTGAGTTCTGTAGTCATCCCCAATAGCCTGACCTCTATTGGCAGTTCTGTTTTCTTTGGCTGTAGCAGTCTGGCTTCTGTAATCATCCCCAATAGCGTGACCTCCATTGACAGAGGTGCTTTCCGAAACTGCAGTGGCCTGTTCTCTGTGACTATCGGAAACAGCGTGACCTCCATAGGGGAATCGGCTTTCGCTGATTGCAGCGGACTGACTGATATCGGTCTGACTGATGTTTTTTGTTATGCAGAGAATGTGCCTAAAACTTCAGCAAATGCTTTCTCCAATTCCAATATAGCTAATGCAACACTTCATGTGCCAGCTGGCTCGGTTGATGCCTATCAGGCAGCTGAGCCTTGGAAGCAGTTCAAGCAGATTGTAGGATTGACCGACTATGACGAGATCAAAATTACCAGCGCAGGGCAAACCACCTGGTGCAGTAAGTATGATCTGGACTTTACTGAAGAGGAGAGCTTGAAGGTCTATACCGCTACGGGCTATAAGAGGTCTACCGGAACCATCTGGTTGAGTCGCGTTAAAGAGGTGCCTGCTGGCGAAGGCATCCTAATCATGGGTGATGAGGGTGTATATAAGATTCCGCATAAGAGTACGACGGCCTATTATGCTAACCTGATGGTAGGAACGGTTGTGGCTATGACGCTCAACGAGACGGATGGTGAGTATACGAATTACTATCTGTCGAAAGGAACGGAAGGTGTAGGTTTCTACAAGGTGAACGGTAGTGTAAATCTTGGAGCCAATCGCGCCTATCTGCCTCTGAAGAAAGGAACTTCCGGCAATGCGAACACCCGCTATATCGGCCTCTCCTTCGATGACGGCACGACAGATATGCGTGAGAGTCTTAATAGTGGTTCAAAAGAGCCTGATGTCTACTACAACCTAAACGGTCAGCGTGTAGACAATCCAGGCAAGGGCCTCTATATTCACAATGGGAAAAAGGTCATCATCAAATAAACACACTCGGCTGAATCGATCAATTCAGCCGAGTGTATGACTTACTTGTAAAAGCGTTCTGTTTTCTAATAGTTGAAGGGCTTATATTAATCTGAGGCACATGAGCGTCAGATCGTCGTTGGGATCGGCACCGGCACGGTGCTGCTCAACGGCAGCTTTCAGCATGTCGATGACTTGGCGGGAATCGAGGTTCGCGGTATCTGCCATGAGTTCCAGGAGGCGGTTGTTGCCGAGCAGCTCCTTTTGCTGGTTCTCGGCCTCGTTCAGTCCGTCGGTGTAGATCAGCAGCTGGCGGCCGCGGATGTCGTCGATGGTCTCACCATAGAAAGGATCGTCCTCCCAAAGCCCGATGGGCTGGTTGTCGTACTGAACTGGCAAGAACTGCCCGTCAATGATGGGCGGGTTATGTCCGCAGTTGCAGAAGTCGAGGCGTCCGGTTCCGAGATGGAGCAGTCCGATGAACATGGTCACGAACATGCCTTTGTCGTTGTTCTCGGCCAGTTCGTTGTTCATGCGGTCGGCGATGTCAGCGGGCATCATGCCCTCGGTGGCGAGGGTTCGGAAGAGTCGTGCACTCTGCGCCATGAAGAGCGAGGCTGGTACACCTTTTCCCGACACGTCGCCAAGGCAGAAATAGAGTTTGTCGCCCTGCGCGACGTATCCATACAGGTCGCCTCCAACCTCCTTTGCGGGAGTCATGATAGCGTACATGTCGAGTCCCTGATACTCTGGGAAGATGCCCGGCACCATTGACATCTGGATGTCGCGGGCGATACGCAGCTCCGATTCGATGCGCTCCTTGGCGGCAGTGGTCTCCTCGAGCTGGTCGTAGGCTTGCAACAGCTTCACATGGGCAGCACCGAGTTTGTTGGATGCTCGGCGGCGGTACTCGCTATAGACGATAAAGAAAGCACATAGGAGCACCAGGACGATGAGCATGGCTATCGACCTCTGCTTACTCATCCGGGCCTTCTGTTCTGCAATCTGCATCTCCTTGCCTTTGGTATCGAAGATAGTGGCCAACTCGGCGGCATTGCTTTCGCGGTATTCCTGGAGTGCCTGATCATAGTGGTCGGCAATGAGTCGGGCGATGGAAACAACGGAGTCCTTGCGGTTTGCACCAAGGTTGGCTTGGAGCCTTGGAATGATGGTTTTATTGATGTTATCGAGATTCATGTCAGAATGCTTGTTGTCATCTGGCAGAATGGCGTTGATGCGATCGTAGAGGTCGGCAGCCTCGGCGTATTTCTCATTCTCCAACAGGTAGTCGGCAGCCTGCTGCATGCCTTCAGGAGAGTAGGTGATCTCGGGCAGCGACCGCTTGAAAAGGGCGTAGGCCAGATCAGGTCTCTTCCGGCCTTGGAGCAGATAGACATTCAACATGGCCAGGTTGCACTTATATTCCCTGACTATGGACGTGTCGCCGGGCTGATCAAACAGTTTCAACATGCCCTCTGCTCGTCTGATCCATTTCTCTGCCTCGTTGTATTCCTCATGATTAAGGTGGTTAGTGGCGACGATATAGGTGAAGATGAGCTGGTTGTATGACGTTTTCATTCCATGATCCTTCACCTGCTTCTCAATCAGGTCATAGGTTTGTTGGATGGTCTGATTGGCCTCTTCCAAACCGAGGGCATTCTGACAGAGGGCAATGCTCCAGAGGAAGGGGATCTTCCGGTCGTCGGTGAGCTGTCCCGCTTTCTCAGCCCGCTCAAGTGTCTCAGTGGCCACGTCGATGGCACCTTTCTGATCGCTCATGGTCATGCGTATCTGCGACAGTCGGGTAGCTGCCTCCAGATAGAAACCCCACCCATCCTTCTCGGGATTAATGGACTCATAGAGTTTCCGATAGTAGCTCTCTGCCACCTTGATGTGCCTGGCGCGGTCGTAGGTCAGACCCCTAAGGAAATCGGCATACAAAGGCTTGATCTCGCCATTGGCTTCGAGGCTGTCGATGACGGGCAGCAAGTGATCGTTTTGGGCATTCCAGGTCTCATTGGCAAGGCTGTCGACCAGCGAGGCCTTGCCGTCTGCTGCCTTCTCCTGTCTGCTACCACAGGCAGAGATGACCATCATGGTCACTGCCAATAACAGGCTGTAACATAAGTTCTTTCTCATGATTGGCATACTTTGGGTTCGTTCAGTGGGTGATAGTCGTGTGGCGCTGATAGTCATAGAGGGTCAGGCGGCGCAGGTGATAGTAGGAGAGCCAGTAGTTCTGGAGCGAGGCGATCTGGTTCTGACGGGCTGTCTGCCAGTGGCTCTGGGCCAGTGAGAGGTCGTAGGCGTTAGCCTGGGCGCGGATGAAGCGCTGCAGGGTCTGGGCATAGGCATCCTCAGCGATGGTGAGGGCCTGCCGCGAAGTCTCGACGATGGCCTGACGCTCGTTGAAGTCGGCTACGGTCAGGGCGACTTCAAGCTCTGTGTCGCGGGCCGTCTCCTGCTCTGCGTTTTCAGCTGCATTCACAGTGCTGCGGGCAGCGAGCCAGGCGTTCTTGCGCTTGCCCCAGTCCATCAGGGGTATGGAAAGGGTGATAGTAGCCTTATCCTGTGTGAGCAGATGGCTGTAGGCATCGGCGAAGTTGTCGGCCACCTGGTTCAGACCGACGCTGGCATCGAGACTCACGTTGAAGTTTTTCTCGACCTTGGCACGCTCTGCCTCTCGACGAGCCTCGGCAGTCGCCTGACGGCTGCTCAGATATTGTGGATTGTTCTCGCGTGCCTGCATGATGGCTTCTGTCGCATCGACGTGCAGGGTGCTGATGACCGATGGGATGATGAGCTCAATCTCTGTCTCCCTGTTCATGCCGAGATAGACGGCGAGCTCTTGAGCGGCACGGCTTCGGGCAATGCGGGCATTGGCGAGGGTTGTACGGGCATTGGTCTTTTCAAGTTCAAGGATGCTCAGCTCTGCCTTTGGGATACTGGCAATCTTGAAGCGTCGCTCAGCGATGGCATAGATGGTGTCGCACGAGGCAAGGTATTCCTCGGCCATGCGCTGCTGATCCTGTGCCAGGGCGAGGGCGAAAAACTTGCCGACGGCTTCCTCGGAGGTTGACTCGATGCCATAGACGAGCTCCTTTTCGGCACGTGCCAGCTTAAGAGGTTCTATCTGGCGGTCCCATTTCAGTGGGTTGTAGAAGAGTAGGTCCTGCTTGTAACCCAAGGCGATGGGGACGGTCATGAACTGTGTCTGGTTCTGTTCGCCGAATGTGCGGAGGAAGCCAAGCTGTGTGGATCCGTAGAAATAGCCGCCCCAGCTCTCCACGTTCTGTGTGGCGGTGATGCCAGCCTGAGAGTAGAACATGCGCTGCTGGCGGTACACGTCGATGTCTTCATCGGAGAGATATCGCTGGGTCATGTAGCGCTCGTACATCACGGGTGTCGACTGAAGCGAGAGCTGTGTCTTGCGTGACGCCTGCCACGACAGGTACTGATAGCGTGAGGCATTATAGACACTCTGGTATTTCCGTGCCGAAAGCGAACTGTCGGTAGCCAGTTGTACCGTACGGTCGAGGTCGAGTACGACGCGCTGCTGTGCCGAAGCGATGGCTACCGCCAGGAGTCCAAGTATGACGATCCGTCTCATAGGCTATTTCAGAATGACTTCCACGTTCATGCCGTCGAAGAGGTTGGCAGCATTGGAGAGACGGGCATGGAGGGTGACTGCTCCCTGCTCATCGACGACGGGATTGATCTCACTGACTGTCGCGGCATATTGCTGCGACTTGTCGGCAACGGGGATGATGCTCACGGTCGTGCCGAGCTTATAGCGGCAGAGGTCGGCCTCCATCACGCGGAACTCCACGGCCATGTCGCCAGAGGCGATGACGCGACAGACGGGTTGTCCGGCCTGTGCCAGCTGATGGGCCTGTATGGTGACATTGGCCACCACACCGTCGAAGGGGGCAGTAAGAACGCCACTCCGAAGCTCATGCTGGGCGGCTGCAAGTTGGGCGCGAGCCGAGGCGAGCTGACTCTTTGACAGGGCATAGCCCGACTTGACATCGGCATTGTGGACAACGCTGGTGGGCACCTGGGCCGCCTTGTCGGGATCGTAACCCTGGGCGATGATCACGTCCTGCATCTGCAGGTGGGCCTGCTCCATCTGAAGCTGGGCCTGCTCAATGGCGCGTTCCTGCAGGGTGATGGTATTACGGAGCTTGAACTGATCGAGCTGAGCCAGAACCTGACCGCGGCGCACATGCTGACCGTTATGGACAAACACATGCTCAATGGGGAGGACTGTCTCGAACGACAGGTCGGCGAAGCGTTCTGCTACGACCTTACCCATCGTCATCATCTTCGCATTGCCCATAGGCAGTGGCAGGGCCTGTTGAGCCGAGTCGCCTATAGCAGTCGTGACGGTGTCGGCCCCTGCCACCTGTGTCGTGTCATTCGCCGAGGCATCCTTTCCTGTCTTTCCTCCGCTACAGGCCGCCATCATTGCTGCTGCGGCCATGATTATCATTATTTTCCTCATATATACCTTCTCCATATTATATCTTTCTTTCCAGCCTCATACACATCATCGTCAGGTCGTCGTTGGGATCTGCTCCGTCGCGGTAGTCTTCGATGGTCTGCTGCAGTGTCTCGATGGTCTCTTTTGAGGTTTTGTTACTTACCTGTTCCATCAGTTCCATCAGCCTCTTGTCGCCGAAGATATTTTGGACAGGATCCTCTGCCTCGTTGAGGCCGTCGGTATAGACCAGCAGCTGACTGTTGCCGATGCTGTCGATGCTCTCACTGTGGAACACATAGTCGTCCCAGACACCAAGGGGCAGGTTGTGGTATTTCGTCTCGTAGAACTTGCCGTTGATGATGGGCGGGTTATGTCCGCAATTGCAGAAGTCGAGATGGCCAGTGACGAGATCGAGAATACCGATAAACAACGTCACAAACATATTATTCTCGTTGAACTGTGTCAGTGAGGCATTGATCTGGTTGGCGATGAAATCCGGCATCATTCCCTGCTTGGCTACATGACGGTAGAGGTTACGTGTGACCGCCATGAAGAGCGAGGCGGGAATACCCTTGCCCGAGACGTCGCCGATGCAGAAATATAGCTTTTTGTTCATGATGAAGAAGTCGTAGAGGTCGCCTCCCACCTCCTTGGCGGGCACCATCAGCGCATTGAGGTCAACACCCTCGTTGGTAGGAAACTGATGGGGCACCATCGACATCTGTATGTTGCGGGCCACGCGCAGCTCACTCTCGATGCGTATTGATTCCTTAGCACGGTCATAGAGCAACAGCGCATCCTCGTAAGACAGACTCAGTTCGTCGTACATCTTACCCAACTTCTCATATTCACTCTTCAACTCTTTGTTGTCTGCCCGTAACTGACGATTCTCGTCAAGCAGCTGCTCATAGGTCTTTTCCATATCAGTTCTCTCCTTTTATCTTTAAGCACAATAGCGTGAGGTCATCGTTCGGCGTAGCCCCGGCACGGTGTACCTCAACGGCTTCCTGAATCATGGCGATGGTCTCTGTCGAGGTCTTATTGGCAGTGTCGGACATCAGACGCAGGATAGCACCATTGCCGAACAGCTTCTGCTGTGGGTTCTCTGCCTCGTTCAGACCGTCGGTATAGATTAACAACATCCTGTCACGGATATCATCGGTGGACTCACCATAGAAAGGATCGTCTTCCCAAAGGCCGAGCGGCTGGTTATCATACTGTAATGGCAGGAAGCTGGCCTTCGTCCCTTCCTTATTAACTAATACTGGGGGATTATGTCCACAGTTACAGAAATCGAGGCGACCCGTCTTGAGGTCGGCCATACCTATGAACATCGTGACGAACATACCGCGGTCGTTATCCTTTGAGAGGAAGAGGTTGATTTGAGTGGCGATTTCCTCAGGCATATGTCCCTGCTGGGCGATGATGCGGAAGAGGTTACGGGTGACGGCCATGAACAGCGAGGCGGGGATACCCTTGCCGCTGACGTCTCCCACACAGAAATAGAGGCGCTCGTCCTGAACGAAGAAGTCGTAGAGGTCGCCGCCGACTTCCTTCGCCGGGGACATCGAGGCAAATAGATCGATATCATGGCGATTGGGGAACGGCGGGAAGATACGGGGCACCATACCCATCTGGATGTCACTGGCCACTTTCAGCTCATTCTCGATGGCTGCTTTCATGGCGGTGGTATCCTTCAGTTCGTCGATATAGCTCACCAGCGACTTCTGCATGTGAGTGAACGAGTCGGTGAGCTGGCCGATCTCGTCGACGCGGCCGTCGTCTGGCAGTGTCTGATCGAATTGTCCGGAAGCGATGGTCTCAGCTTGTTTTGCCAAATGGTGAAGCGGTTTGAGCTCGCGACCAATGATGCGGCTGAAGAACAGCAGCATCAGCAGTAGGCCGAGGATAACGATGCCGATGACAGCCTTGTAGAGACGGTTGTAGCCGCTGAAGATATCGCCCTCAGGACAGACGATGGCAACGCTCCAGCCCGTCGTGCCGAGGGGCTTGTAGAACACGTAGCAGTTCTCACCGTTGACGATCAGCTGTTTCATGCCTTCCTCACCGTTCAGCATGGCGTGGCCGAGGGCGGTGCGGGCAGTGTCTTCACGCTCTAAAGTCTCTGTGAATATGGTCTGATAGAATAGTTTTGTCGTGTCGGGATGGACGAAGAATGTGCCGCCCACACCGGTCAAGATGCTGTAGGAGTTGGGGTATGGCTTCACAGCGGAGATAGTGTTCGACAGCCAGCTGAGAGAGATGTCTACGGAGAGGGTGCCGATATATTCGCCTTTTTTGTCCTTCAGGGGCTTACAATACGAGGCAATCATTTCTGCCGAATAGATATCCTCGGGGTTATAGTCAACGAAAGGCTCAGTCCATACAGGACGGTCGAGCAGCTTACAGAGCTGATACCAGTCCATGACGAAGTATTCATAGTACTCGTTGCCCTCCTGCGTGGTCTCAATGGTCTTGCCGTCGTTGTAGCTATAGGCGGAAAAGAACTTGCCACGGTCTTTGTAATAGTATGGCTCGAAGGCGATGGAACAGCCGTTCAGGTCCGGATTGTTCTTCAGGATGTTGTGGCTGTAGACAAACATGGAGTCGGGTGCGTCGAGGTGGCGTTTAATGAGCCATTCTGTGTTGTCCGCGGCCACTTCCACATGGTCGAGGATGTTGGTTACGCGCAGGACGGTGTTGTCGAGCACCTGTGTAGCACGGTTCATGGCCTCCTCATATACGGCACGGCGCGACTCGTAGAACAAATAGCTGAGGGCAGCCACGAAGATGAAGGTGGCAAAAAGCACGATCCAAAGGCTGAGCCTCGTGGAGAGCGATTGTCGGATATAAGTTAAAGGTCTTATCATAAGTCTATTTTGCAATGAGTTGTTCGTAGGTCACTTCGTCGCTGAGCATCATATTCTCCTTCATGAGTTGGCTGGCCTTCTTCACCATGTCTGGGCGAAGACGGTACTCGCGTTTCTTCGACTCGCGGTCGACAAGCAGACTCAGCACATCGTAGAGCATGAGTTTCTGCAATATGGGGTTGGTGCCGATGTGGTCACGGCGCACATATTTCATCACGATGTCAAGCGTCTCTTCGGGGTGTGCGACTGCCCATTCCCAGCCTTTCTTACTGGCTTCGGCGAAGTGACGGGCCTCGTCACGATGATTATTATAGTACTCTCTCGTCATGTAAACACCGTCTTCCTGTACATTGTAGCCGTGGTCGCGGAAGCGGTAGACATTCTTCTCGGTGAGCTTGACGCCGGCTTGAGCCAGCTGGTAGTACTCGTTGTAGCTCATGGCCAGTGTGGCGTCAATGGCATTGGAGACGAACAGGTTGACGTTC
>JAEEGK010027611.1_pt1 | contig 11451 bp, 13 predicted proteins | sample 8958771 | NCBI WGS metagenome assembly JAEEGK01 (sample SAMN16246547, study PRJNA631951) | gut metagenome | biome: gut microbiome; feature: rumen; material: SC-attached | host: Bos | place: Iran: Karaj | collected 2018-10 | reverse complement strand
GGGCATTTCCAAGTCTATGGTTGGCAAGATTGCGGCGCGAATTAAGTCCGTGTCCACAGCAGACGGCGGGGACGCCAAGGACGCTGTGGACGGAGTGGACACCCAAGTCCTTCCTGTAACCAAAGAACTCTTCGAATAACTGTCCACATTGTCCACTTCATCCACGGCGGCCACTCCATACACCGCCGTGGACAGGTGGACACAAAGTCAGACGCAATGTATAATCTACAGAAATACAGCGGGATGCGTACCCGTTTTACTTGCCCTAACTGTGGCAAGCCGCACTGCTTTGTCAGGTATGTGGATGAGAATGGAGATATGCTGCACGAATCCGTCGGGCGTTGTAACCACGAGTCCAGCTGTGGCTATCATTACACCCCGAAGCAGTTCTTCGCCGACCATCCGGACCAGAAACCGGGAAAGGATTGGCGTTACGATAGAGTGCCCGTCATGGCCGGCCCCGACCGGCCATCTCTCTGCACCATTCCCTACGACATGGTCACCAGAAGCGTTCGTTTCGACCGGGATTCCCATCTCATTACCTTCCTGCGTACCTTCCTCGACCCCATCATCATCGAGGGCCTCATCGACGAGTACCAGATAGGCGTCACTAAATCCCAGGGCACCATCTTCTTCCAGATTGATGTTCAGGGCCGGTGCAGAACCGGTAAAATCATGCTCTATAATCCGGAGGACGGTCATCGCATCAAAAACCCAGACGTTCCCAGCAGGATTACCTGGGTACATTCGGTTATGAAGCAAGCCGGAATGCTGCCAAAGGAATGGGAGCTAACCCAGTGCTTGTTTGGAGAGCATTTGCTGCCTGTGTATCCGGATAAGCCAGTGGCCCTGGTGGAGAGCGAAAAGACAGCCGTAATCTGTGCCGGCCTTATGCCCAAGTATCTTTGGGTGGCAACTGGCGGCAAATCGCAGTTGAACCCAGACCGCCTGGCCGTGTTATCTGGTCGCAAAGTGATTGCCTTTCCTGATGTGGATGCCTTCGAAGACTGGAGCAGGAAGCTGGCAGATTCTTCCCTGGATGTAACGATAAGCCCACTCCTGCAACAAGAGTCAACGCCGGAGGACTTTGCCAATCACATTGACATTGCTGACTGGCTGATTCGCTGTCATTCTGAGCGCAGCGAAGAATCTCCTGCCAAGAAATCCCGCGCCTTCCTCCTTGCCGCCCGCTACCTCTCCCCGGAAAACTACGATGCCGTAGAGGCGCTGATAGACGACCTGGGTCTGGAGTTTATGGGGGCGGAGAAGGTGGAAGAGGCGGATGCGCCTCCGTAGACTCACGGTTTATCCCATCCTCAACTATACAAAGAACTGCCGCCATCTCATCTGAGGTGGCGGCAGTTATCTTTTCTGCCAACCCTTCAGGGAAACAATTACGGAAGCAACGAAGAGAGCAGCCCTTCCAGATCCAGGTGATTTCCGCGAGCAATGATTTCCCCACTGGTTCCATCAATCAGAATCACGGTCGGGATACCGTTCAGGGAGTAATCCTTCCAGGCTTTACTGTCTCTTCTTCCGGCCGCGTTATCCAGAACATTTACCCACGTCATGCCGTTTTCTTTGAGGAACGGCTTCCATCTTGCGTCGCTGGGGTCTTCTGAGACGGAATATACTTCGAATCCTTTATCATGATACTTGGCGTAAACCTCCTTGAGTTCTGGCAAAGCCGCCACGCAAGGAGCACACCAAGTGGCCCAAAAATCCAAAAGGACAACCCGATTATCAGGATTGTTAACGACAGAGCCAAGGCTGACAAGCTGACCATTGGCATCCGGATACTCCATATCTATGAAGATAGGAACGATATCGCTTCCTTCGGCCCGGGGCTCTGTTTTCATGCGATTAGACAATACGTCCTTCAATTCTGTCACGTATGCCTTTCCCGCCAAGTCAGGAGACAGCCGGTTCAGCGCACAGAGAGCCTGATAGGAAGATTCACAACCCCCGTCGGCAAACATAACCGCCAATGGACCGGTTTCCTCAGCTTCGATAATCTCCTTTTTGAGTTCCTTAACAGCGTCCCTGTCATTGTTGGCGGCAAGGTCCATGAGTCTCCCGTATGTGTCGTTTGACGGAGTCCCAGCCGCGCCCGTAAAGGGGTTCATTTCGTCACTCGTGTCAATGTCGACGAGGATGGTTCCCTGCTCCAGGATAAAGTCCTTCAACTGCTTGTCACCTTGGTAAAGGTACACGCGTGTAGGGGCCGATATGTCAGGACGAAACGCAAATGTCCCATTCTCAACGACAGCGGAATCTAATTTTGCATAGTGGTCCCACGCATCCAGCATCTGAATGGTCGCACCATCTTCAATTCCCTGGACAGTGCCCTTCACAACGCAATAATCTGAATGACATCCGGTAAGGCATATCATGGTCAATGCCAGTAGGAGAATAAAAGCAGTTCGTCTCATGGTATTATTTAATAATCTCTGTTAGTTTATATTCTCAGTTAATATATGAAGCAGTCCGTCGTGATAGCCCAGCTGAATCTTTTCGATAATGCCTTCGGGATTTACCAGAACGAAGACAGGGATGCCACCTTGGTCATAGGCCCTTACGCTTCCCGAGTTGCCCAGCGGGTCTCGCCAATTGGTCCAGACTATTCCGTGTTCACGAGAAGCTTCCTTCCATCCATCCTCGCCATCTAAACTGATACTAACGAGCAGCAGGTTCCTATCTGAGGTCTCTTTGTGTAGCTCAGCCAGTTCCTTTGCCGCTTTAATACACGGGCCGCATCCACGGCTCCAATAATCCAGCAGCAGCCACTTGCCGCTTAGTTCGGAGAGGAAATGCTTGTCTCCTTCGGCATCGACAAACTCGTACCCAGGCACTTTGTATCCAACATTGACAGGTGTGATTTTCTGGAGATAGCTGATGATTTCCTTACCCCGCCAACTCTGTCTTTGCTCTTCGGTAAGCCTGCCCGACAATCTTGTGACGGATTCGCGGTATTCATTTTGTCCCATCGAGACCATAATAGCCAAGGACCACAAGCTCGAAAGGGCGAACTCGCCAATCGGCTCCGTTTCCAGAAGAGCCAACTCTTGGTCACTGAGACGATTATTGACACTGTCGGATGCTGCCAGATTATCCTTCATCATACGCTTCAGGGAATCTTTGGTCGCCTGGGAAGAATCTGATCCAAAGCTGTACTCATTAAGCAGGGCATAGTAGCCGGTAAACAGGTCCTGACGCGCTTCCCAATCGTCCTGTGACATCTTGGATATAAAACGCTGACGAAGTTTCTGGTCCTCTACCGGACTGGTAATATTTGCAGTATACAGATACTTTCCTTCTCCTTCGATATTTACGCTCGCTCCAGGCTCCAGATAAATCTCCGGCCCAAAGCAGAGCACTTCATAAGAGCCCTTATCCTCGTGGATTCGCATCAAGTCGATGGAATAATGCTTCTCCCCTTTAAGTGAATCCAGCCGGAATTGGAAACGACCGTTTCTAAGCGTATCTACCATGATACTTTGTCCAGATACGCCATCATGGTGCATAAGATAGACCGTAATGCTGTCGTCCGGTGCGAATCCGGTCACATACCCAGATATGACAGCTCCGTCTTTTGGGACTTGAGAACATCCCGAAAGAATGGCAATGAATACCGCGGTCGTTAAAAATGGCAATAATTTTTTCATGTTGAAAAGAACTCTAATTATAATCATTTTAGATACTCATCAATCTTTTCTCTTGTCTCCGGAATCGAGGCCCTCAGATGGCCCCCGAAATCCACAATCACGCCCTCTTTGTCAACAAGGATATAGAACGGGATTCCCTGGCCAAGATGTAGGATAGGGTCAAGGCCAGAACGCTGGGCGTCGGTAAGATGGAAATTCTCAATTCCCAGAAGAGCAGATTCCATATCATCGGCCCCGTCGTCCAAATAGAAATTGACAACGCGGAGCGGCAATCCTTTATAGTAGGCCGCCAAACTCCGCTGGAACGGGATTTCCTGCCGACAAGGCCCGCACCAGTTTGCTCCAATGGTGATATAGACAACCTTTCCTTCCTCCTTGGCAATGACGGACCTGAGCAGCTTAAGCCCCTCATTCTCCTTGAGGATAACGGTTTCTCCGTCACGGGGCTGGTCGGCATGCAGGATGGCGTCAGATAACGTCTTGGGATTCTGCTGATAAGCCTTCTTAAGCACATACCGGTCCCGGGTCGAGAGTTTCAGCAGCGGATAGGTTACATTCTTATTAAAGCTGTCAAAGTATTCCTCGAAGAGGGCCACTTCATTATCTTCCAGGAGCAGGTTGTAGAAATGACTGATGAGCATCTGCCGCAACATCTCGTTTTTGGTAGATTTACTCAGAAGTTCAATCCGGGCAGGATAATTCTTCGCAAGCCGGATTGCTTCCTTCCTGTCAATCCTGCTGATCAGCCACAAGCTGATATTTGACGACAGTTCAAACAAGTTGCCGGTCATGCATTCGTTATTGAACAAGTGCTCGGCATCTTTGATGTCAAAGTACGCCGAGACCTCTTCGCCCTGCATTGATTTATAAGAAACCAAGCCCTGGATGAGTACGGAATAATAATCGGCTTGTATCTCCTTACGGCACAGGGAAATGAGTTCCGGGCTGGGATGCTTCTCTTCAATGAAATCGTCCAACCGAGCCAGGTGGTGCTCCAATTTCTCTTTTGCGGCCGCCGCAAATACATCGGCATGCTCATACAATCGTTTAGGCTCTCCAGGCGCATATATATCCCATTGTGAGAATCCGGGCCAATCCTGAGGCAGGTAGTACCCCATGTGGAAGTCATTGTACTTCTCGTTATTCTCTGCGCCTTTCCCGGAGTATACGACCTTCGCCAAATCCGCAAAGTCCAGCTCTATATGCATGGAATCGCCAGGGCACACTACCATATGCTCTATATAGGGCGACATGGAAATCGTGCGAGGAGCATAAGGAACCAGCGAAAACCCAAATCCATCTTCATAGATGGCCGATGTCTGCTTCTGGGAAACACGGTCGTAGAAAGGAATGGTAATGCTGACCTCCTGCGTCTTCGGGTACACCTCCCGGTTGGCAATATGTCCCGTAATCACCGCCGGGCGGGAATAATCGGCGGCATCCCCGTCGATATACTCCGTCCCAAATACAAAGGCCGATTCGTCCATCTGCACTTGCTGGCCACGCTGCTTGCAGGAGGAAAGGAGACACACGGCCAACAATAATGCCATGCCCGGGAAGAAAAACCATCCGGGCGAATACTTTATATGATGTAAAGAATTCACTTGCTCTATTTACATTGGCCGCAAATATCATACCGCGTAAGGGGCTTCTATTGCCGGGCTTTATCCCGATAATATACACCAAAAGTGGATATAAACAGGACATTTCCCCACGCATCCATCGTTTCCCCTTCACACTATTTGCTTGATTTCCGCCGATTATGCTCCACGCACAGCAGCTGGCAGTTCTCTGCCACAGTCTTTCCGCCTTCCACCCAGGGAGTGATGTGGTCGGCCTCCATCTCGTCAATCTCCCAGTGGGTTTTCTCGCGGTGCTCTGCTACGCAGTGCGGGCAAATGCCGCCCTGGCGCTCATAGACTTCGCGTTTCACCGCATCGTCGAAGGTGCGGAGGTTCAGGTACTTCTCGTTGCCGGTGAGCACGTATTGATAGATGCCGGACTTCTTCTGCACTTCTGGATCTTGCATCAGCGCTGCCACTTTGGCTTCCAAAGCAGCAGTGTCCAGAGCTTTTTTGCCGAACTCATTGTAGATTTCGCCCCAAGGTAGGCCCTTCATCTCTTTGCGGTAAGTGGGGAAGATGGTCTTGACCCAGTTGATGACGCTGGTATAGTAGAGCCACAGTTCGTTGCAATTGGGGTCGTGCTGATGGTCGGCCATATATTGCTCGATGCTGCCGGCCGATATCCATTTGAGGACCAATTCCAGCAGCCCTTGCCGATTCACTTCCACCCGCACATATTTATCACCCAAGCCGATGCCGGCGCAGTTGCTCTTGGAAAAATGCCGCTTGGCATCCGTCAGCCATGCACCTGTATAGACGGCGTTGCGCAGTTCCTGATCAGAGAGTTTCTCTCCAGCAATATTCACAATCTTGAACCAGTCCAACTTCTCCGAGTCCGTCCCTTCGCAGAAATACACCATCAGCTTATAGTCCAGAATCTGCGCCTGCTGGTCATCAGTGAGAGTATGAAAATACTTCTCGTCGATAGAAAAGTCATTGTTCAGATATTGGCAGATGGAAATGGTCCGCTGCTGGCCGTCAAGCACCTCAAAGTTCCCGTCCTCCTTCTTCACCCAGTACATGATGTTCAGAGGGAAGCCGTGCCGAACGGTATTGATGACTTCCTCGCGCTGCTTGCCCGTATAGACAAACTCACGCTGATATTTGGGCCGAACGTCCAGGCGGCCTCCATAGGCCACCACGCCCTCCTCCTGGGAATCCAGATACCCATTAAACAGGTCCCGGATGGTGATTTCGTGAAGTTCTATTGTCATATCGCGTTACTTTTTTCGAATCAACAGTCTGAAATATGCTACTTTTGGCTTACCGTCCCAATCGTTGTATACAAGCCGCACCATGTTGGCCGTATTATGTCCCGTTCCTCCGGCTGCTCTGTACCTGCGAATCCAATCTTCTCCCAACCTCTTGACACCGAGTTCTTTCACAAGGTCAGTACTACAATTGGAGCCAATAATCTCGAACTGGTCAGGATTATAGACTTCCAGAAAGGATAAAGAAACACCCATGATACCGTCATAATCCAGCGGAATATCCGACAACTTGGGGATTTCAATAGCGTCATAGTTCTCGTAATGCAGGTAATCCTCTGGCCGGTATTGTTTGTACAGGATTAGCTCCTCATGGCGCTTGGAAATCTCCAGATTTGTAAACCAACATACATTCCCAAACTGCTGAAAAGAACCATCCGGGCGCATGAATTGTTTGACGTTATTGTAACCCAGCCAAAGTTTGTTACCTTTGATGAGCGGGAAGACTTCCTTATACGATATGGCATTCATGTTGCCGATGATAATGAACTTCTTATCGTATTGATAGAGCAACGCAATGTACTCACGGAACAATGAAAACGGAGGATTGGTACATACGATGTCCGCTTCTTTTAATAGATCCACACATTCCTGGCTCCGGAAATCACCATCACCCTTCAGGGGTAACACATCCATTTCTTCCGGGTCTGGAATCTTATTACCATTCTTGTCACCCTCATAGATAAGATAGACTGCCTGCTCGCACTCGTGAGTGGAGAATAGATCTGGCTCATTATTTTTGTAACAAGTCGCGATGAGTCGTTTAAGCCCCAGTATCTCAAAGTTTAGGGCAAAGTACTTGAAGAAATTGCTGACACGAGGGTCATCACAGTTGCATAGCACTGTTTTCCCCCGAAAATGCTCGCGATAGTGCTTCAGTTCGTTTTCTATATCCGCCAACTGGGTATAGAACTCGTCCACCTTGGCTACCTTCGCGGCTCCCAGGCTGCTGTTTCCGGCCATAAGCTGCGCTTTATGGCACTTGCCTTATCCGGAACGGGGTAACAGGGCACAAGAAAAAGGCGCAGACTCTTCAAATCTGCGCCCTGAGGCCCTGAGAAGCCCGTAACATCAGATAAGTCAAGCCTACGCCAAAGCGCAGGCATTCACTGACTTATCCGGTATGTTGCATAGAAATTTCTCAGGTTTCAGGGCAACCGAATAAATAGCAAATGCTATGTTAAATATGTCTACAATACTCGTTATCTGGAGATTGTAATGGCAAATATAATGAATTTCACTGACACGAAGAAATAATTGCACCGATAACCGTAGTCCGAATGATTCAGGCCGACATCTTCGGCAACTGTGTCCACTCCGTCCACCGCGTCCACTTCGTTCCTGCCCTGTGGCCGTGGACAGGACAGTAAATTTTCGTATCTTTGTAGTGCTGTTCCTTTGTGGGATCACAATGGAAAGGAGATTCGTCCTTATTATCATTTTTTATACATAATGGATAATTATATTCCTTCTTTTTGCCTTTTTTTGCACGCAATATGATTAACATCGGCCCAGAACATGTTCTAGATAGATTGAAAAAGAAAGATTAAAAAGAAAAACATGAAAAAGATTCTAGTCTTATGTCTTGGAGCTTTGCTCCTTATCCCCAGCCTGAATGCCCAGGAAATCAAGAAGTATGAAATCGGAGCGGACGCATCATTTGGTTTCGGAAAAAGGAATCAAGACAATAACAATTACAACTTTAGTGTATTCGGAGGTTATAAGGTAAGTAACTCTTTATCTGTTGGAGCCGGTTTGAATTACGCCAGATTTCAGGGCCGATGGGACGTTCCCAGCGGAATTGAAAACGTATATATCATTACAAATCCCTATCAGGCTTTCCGTCCTTTCGTATATGCCCACTATGACTTCCTGCCCAACTTCAGATGGACACCCTATGTGGATGCAAGGCTGGGATATGCCTTCTTCTCTTCTTCCAGTATTTCATACGGAGTTAATCCGTTTGCGCTTACCGGACCCGAAGGAGGCACCATGTACGGCTTGGACCTCAGTGAGTTCGAATACCTGAGGGATTTGGACCACTCGCTGGGAGTAAAAGGCAACGTATATTCTTCCATTGGCATAGGCGCTTCCGTGCATCTCGGCAAGAACAAGAAAGGCGGGAAATTGAATCTCGGTGTTTCAATGGATCTCCAGCCAGTCAAGTTCAGCTACTACAACCACCCCCAGGAGAAAAAAGTCAATTTCTCAATAGGTCCTAAAATAGGTTATACCTTTTAGGATAATTAATTTAATGGTTAGAACCAGCTTCTTAAGCTACTTTCCTGCAGGCATACTTTTTGATTCTTTTTAAGAAATCATGACTGTTTTAGGCAATGAAGAGATTTCTGATTCTGTGCGTCGCGACGCTTAGTTTCTTACAAAGTGCGTATGCACAAGAAGCAAATAAGTTTGAATATGCCGCCGGGCCCGTATTCGGAGTGGGCTTTGCCCCAGACCGGGCATACTTTCTCGGAGCCGGTGCGCTCGGAGGATATAAGTTCAATAAGTACTTCGCCTCAGGCGTAGGCGTTGATTTCTTGCATTACGTCGGCAGACCGGGATTGTATTACATGGGTACAAATATGCCTGTTTTCGCGACTCAATATAATGCAATCCGCCCCTTTGTCTATTGTCGTTATGACATCCTTCCTGATGAAGATTGGTGCCCGTACGTTGGTGGCCGTCTGGGATATGCTTTCGTCCTAGACCCGGGATTTCAACATAATGCCGGTTTGTATGGTGCCCTCGACCTTGGCGTCTTACACCGAACAGACGACAAGGGAAGAAGACAATCTTATGGCATCTCCATTGAGACACAGTATCTACAGTATGTTCTGAGAAGATGGACTTCCAAAAGATAACTATTAATGACAAACACCGCCGTCATCCTAGGATTCGACGGCGGTTCCCATACTTCATCAATAAGTTCCTCTCAACGCAGTATTATTGCGTTGGTGACCAACGCTTCGCCTTCACGCAGCTGTCAGGACTAATACCTTCAACCATCATCACCAGGTCAGTCCAATCAGTCTGAATCTCGCTTTTCCCTTCCCATTCCTTCATTCTGGGAAGTTCTATGGAGCCTCTTTCTAACTTCAGGTAGTAGATGACAAGCCCGCCGCACTCCATATGAAGGATTTTCATGGTCGTACATGACTTGTTGATGAAAATGAAAGCATCACCATCATGGACGCTGCGCCCCATCTTGTTGGTCACAATGCCGCTGAGCGTGTAGAAGCTCTTGCGCATATCCGTTGGATGCGGATACAGAAAGAACCGGTTGCTATCGTTCAGGCAGAACATCCACTATCTGGGCAACATGATAAGTCCGCTCAACATCTCAACTAGGATGTTTCCATTGATTCGAACAGTTACACCGTTCGAAAAGCAGATCTCACACGTTGGCTGTTGGATACGGGAACGATTCAACTGGTGACCATTGCCACCGACCAGGACAACTTTTCCACCCCGGTTGTTGATACTCACCGGCATAAACTCGCCGTTCTGACCATTTGCGGCCTCTTGACGGAGCTTGTTCTGCCAATGATAAAAGCGCCCCTCGTGAATATCTGCCTCAGAACAGAACTGGCGAACGGTCTTTCCGCTATCCAGGAACTGCTGATAAATGGGCTTGAAGTCATTTAATGTCCACATACGATTGTTCTGTTTTGCGGACAAAGTTAGAAAGGATCCGTCAGGAAGGCAGAACGGGGTTTACCGAATGCTTACGTTCCTGCAACCCAATAACAGACATATGACCGAAATCGACCGCATCAAGCAGTCCATGGAAGAGGACTATAAAATAACCATCGACTACATCGAGGAATTCTTCGACAAGTTTCAGCTCAACTTCCGCATTAACCTGGGCTCCAAGGGCTTTACCCCGGATGTATTTCATCTTGGAATGGAAATCAAGCAGATCAGTCCCGACGGCGTGATTCAGGCCGAGATCAACCAGGAAATGGCCCGCCGCCGCTACAAGACGGTCCGGTCCAAGAGTTATGAAGACCGCATCAAGCGGGCTATAAAACTGGCGTTTAAGGGCACCGGCGTCAAACTGGCCAAGATTATCCATCCCGACGCGGAGGTGGCCGAATGGCAGATTCTCCTGACATATCCGGAAGGTACTGTATTCCACAATGACCCGTTCCTTGTCATCGAGTCTTGCTCCGCTACCGAAATCCTGGCCGACCTGGATCTATCCCAGCTCGAATACATCGAAGCCAGCTATACGGAGCCTGATACTACCGTCCCCACACCTCCCGATGCTGGCAAGAAACTGATGTCTTAGTTTGCTGTCCACTCTGTCCACACCGTCCACTTCGTACCCGCCCTGTGGCCGTGGACAGGACAGAATGATGGCGTTTAAAATGGTCAAGTAGGCCGATAAGGCCGATATAAAGGCCGATGGTTCCCTGATCCGTCGGCTTCGTTGTTCTAGGGCCGATAGAAAGAGGTCAGCCACGTCCGGCAGTCCAGCAGGGCTGGCCAGCCCAACGCGTCTGGTTCAATGAATGCCCACCTGTCCGCAAAGGCGGCCAGGCAGGCATAGTATCAAGGGAAGAAGGTATGGGAGAAAGTGCCCGGACAAGCCGGTCACTCACTCCCATCCTTTTAACACCCCGACCCTCAAGGGAGTATAACGCCCGGGCCTCACTTCGAGGAAAGGCAGGTGCAAAGAATCCGCAGAATAACATAATCCAAATTGTATAAGCACGCCAGCCCAGAGTCCTACCTCCGTATCAAGGAAGAATCCTGGCGCGTTATACAATTTCGCTGGTGATTATGTTAATCGGCTCCCTCCGTCCTTCGGAAAAAGGTAAGTGCAAGCCCGGTCGGTGCGGCGTCGGAAAATGCACTCCAGGGAGGGAGGGACCACCCCTCCCTCAA
>JAEEGK010027608.1_pt1 | contig 11452 bp, 7 predicted proteins | sample 8958771 | NCBI WGS metagenome assembly JAEEGK01 (sample SAMN16246547, study PRJNA631951) | gut metagenome | biome: gut microbiome; feature: rumen; material: SC-attached | host: Bos | place: Iran: Karaj | collected 2018-10 | reverse complement strand
ACCGGGCGAACCTGCCTACGAGCTCTACATCCTCCCCTTCCTTACCGATTTCGCAAGGCACCTGCGGGCGAAGGGATGGTTTGACCGCACCTGCATCGCCATGGACGAACGGCCGATGGAGCAGTTCCGCGCCGCCTTCGACATAGTGAGACGCGCCGACCCGGAATTCCGCATCAAGGGGGCGATAGACTATTCCCCGGAGATTGAAAAGCTGGTGCCGCTCATGCATGACATCAGCCTCATCCACGACCATGCCGGAATCCCGGCAGAAGTGGTGGAACAGCGGCGGGATAACGGACAGTACACCACCTACTACACCTGCAACGCCCCGCTGCGCCCCAACACCTTCACCTTTTCGCCGCCTGCAGAAGCGACATGGATAGGCCTGCACGCCGCCGCCCTCAACTTTGACGGCTATCTGCGCTGGGCATACAACAGCTGGGTGGCAAACCCCTGCACTGACAGCCGCTTCCGCAAATGGTACAGCGGCGACTGCTACCTTGTCTATCCGAACGGCAGCAGCATCCGCTTTGAACGGCTGGTACAGGGCATACAGGATTATGAGAAGATCTGCCTTTTGCGCGAAGAGGCCAAAAGTTCCCCGACTAAACTAAAGGCATTGGAACAGCTGCTGGAGCCCTTCAAGGCGGTCCGGTACGACCCTGACACCGATGCGGGCAAACTGGTCCGGGAAGCGGAATCCGCACTAAAAAAATTGGAATAAAATAACACAAAAATAAAACATCATCTTATGGAAGAACAAGAGAATATTCCCTACACCGACCCCGAAGAGCCGAACCGTGCAGCTACTGGCGAGCGTCCAAGCTGGCTGATGGTGCTCTGTATCCTCACCTTTATCAGCAGCGGCATTTCATGCCTGGGATACTTCCTTTTTACAGGCATATACTCATCCCTGCCAATGATTATGGAACAGGCACGTGACATGATGGTCTCCATTTATGGGGACAAGGTGGATGTGTCGCAGGCGCTGGTGGTCCAGCCCCGCATGTACTACCTGCTGCTCTGCCTGCTGTATGCGGCATCCGTCACAGGTGCGGCCTTCATGCTCGGACTGCGGAAGGTGGGATTCCACATCTACACTGTGGCACAGGCCCTGCTGCTTGTCGCTCCGGTGCTTTTCGTCCACCTGCCATTTGATGTCGGCGGCCTGCTGGTCACAGTAGCCTTTGTACTGCTCTACGCCACCTTCCTCAAACAGATGCACTGATGACACCCGAACAGCAACAACAGTTCCGTGAATCGTTCCCCATCCTGCAACGGCAGGTGCACGACAAGCCGCTTGTCTATCTTGACAACGCCGCCACCACGCAGAAACCGGAGGCGGTGCTGCGTGCAGTGGAGGACTATTACAGGGAGACCAACAGCAACGTGCACCGCGGCGTGCACCATCTGAGCCAGCTGGCCACGGAGGCATACGAACAGGCACGGAAAACGGTGCAGCAGTTTCTGAACGCCAGACATCCGCATGAGATTGTCTTCACCAGAGGCACCACAGAGGCAATCAACCTTGTGGCGCACGGATTCGGAAAGAGCATTTTGCAGGATGGCGATGAGATTATCTGCAGCATCATGGAGCACCACTCCAACATTGTGCCCTGGCAGCTGGCCGGAGCCGGAAAGAGTCCCAACATACGCGTCATTCCGATGCACGAAAACGGGGAGCTTGACCTGGAGGCATACGAAAGGCTTTTCAGCGGGAAGACAAAAATTGTCGCCGTCACGCAGGCCTCGAATGTGCTGGGGACAATCACCCCTCTGAAGGAGATTATCCGCATCGCCCACTCTCACGGTGTGCCGGTGCTTGTGGACGGTGCGCAGGGGGTCAAGAGCTGCCTGACAGACGTGCAGGAATTAGACTGTGACTTCTACTGTTTTTCAGGACACAAGATTTATGCGCCGATGGGCATCGGGGTGCTGTACGGCAAGGAGAAAATGCTGGAGGCGCTTCCGCCCTACCAGGGCGGCGGCGACATGATCCGCCACGTCGGCTTCGACCGCACCACCTTCAACGACCTGCCATTCAAGTTCGAGGCAGGCACGCCAAACGTGGCCGGAGCCATCGGGCTGCAGGCCGCGCTGGAGTTTGTCCGGCAGTACGGACACGAAAACCTCATAAAATATGAATCGGAACTGACCGCCTACGCCACACAAAAGCTGATGCAGGAGGATCGCATCCGGATTATCGGCAACGCACCCGAAAAGGCCGCCGTCATCTCCTTCCTGATGGAGCCGCACCATCCCACCGATGTGGGCACACTGATAGATTTTATGGGAATCGCCGTCCGCACGGGACACCACTGCTGCCAGCCGCTGATGGACAGTCTGGGCATACCCGGCACAGTACGCGCCTCATTCGCCGCCTACAACACGTTTGAAGAGATTGACCGGCTGGTCGAATCCCTGCGCACTGCACGGAAAATGCTGGGATAGTCACCCTTCGTCCTGAGAATTGTCCTTTACGGAAGCGGCACGGATGTTCTCCATCAGCCGCTCATAACCTATGCGCTGCATTGCGGAATCATGGAATTGGGCGTCAAACTGCTCCTGCGTGAGTTGCCGCCACTGCGCGTCACTCCACGCGAACCATTCCGGTGTGCGCAGAAAATCATCCACCTTTGTCTCCTCCGCATTACGGTTATAGGGACATACCTGCTGGCAGACATCGCAGCCGTAGATGCGGTGGCCCAAGGCCGTTTTCACCTCTTCCGGAAGAGGGAGCTCCTTCCGCTCGATGGTCTGATAAGAGATGCACCGCCGCGCATCCAGCCCCTCCGCAGAGAGCGCATGTGCCGGACAAGCCTCAACACAGGCGGAGCAGCCGCCGCAACGCTCATCCACAGGCACGTCAGGATGCAACTGCAAGGAGGTGAAAACCTCGCCTATGAAGAAACGGCTTCCATGCTCTGTAACAAGCAAAGTGTTTTTCCCTATCCAGCCCAATCCGGCACGCCGCGCCAACGCCTTCTCCAACACAGGTGCAGTATCAACGCAGCAGCGGGTTTTCACCCCCTCTCCCAGCGTCTGCACATACTGGGCCAGCAGATGAAGTTTTTCGCGCATCACGGCATGGTAGTCCCTTCCCAGCGCATATTCCGAAACCTGAAAGGCGGAGACTTTCCTGCGCGCATAGTCGGTGCGATGATAGTTCAGCAGCAGCACAATCACCGAGACACATCCTTCGGAAAGCAGCTCCGGACGGTAGCGGATATCACGGTGACGGGACATATAGTCCATCCCCGCCTGACGGCCTGCGGAGAGCCAGCGTTCCAAACGGAACTGTTCCGACATGAGGTCGGAACAGTCAGTGAACGCGCAGGCTGAAAAGCCCAGTTCCCCCGCCTTTTGACGGATTGCATCTTCCACTATTTGCCCACGATTTTGAATTCGGTGCGGCGGTTCAGCGCACGTCCCTCCGGTGTGTCGTTGGAGGCCACCGGCTGGTCAAATCCGTATCCCTTATAGCGCATCCTGTCGGCCTTTATGCCATGCGCCACCAGATAGTCGTACACCGCCTTGGCGCGGTTGCGCGAGAGCGTGAGGTTATGCTCCTTCGAGCCCTGATTGTCGGTATGGCCGGCAATCTCCACGCGGATTTTCGGGTTGGACTTCATCAGCTCACAAAGCTTTTCAAGCTCCACCTCCGACTCCTTTTTCAGCGTTGAGCGGTCGGTGTCGAAAAAGACGTTGTTCAGCACGACGCTGCGCCCCGTCTCGATGGGGTTCATGTAGATATCCTTATGATAAGGCTTCAGCTGGTATGAGGAATCGAGCGTGAAATTGGCCGAATAGAACAGATATTCCGGATGCTGGGCATGCAGCGCATAGCTGCCGTTGGAGGGGATGCATACCAGGAACTCGCCCGTCTCCGGGTCGGAGGAGGACATCACCTTCTCCTGCCCGCTCTCCAGATCGATCACCTTGAACTTTGCGCACAGCACCGAGGAATCCTTGGCGTTGAAAATACGTCCCTTCAGGTATGTGACAGGCTGCGGGCGCATCTTTTCAGGCATCTCGAACCAGTAGATGTCCATCTTGCCAAGCCCTCCCTTCTTGTTGGAGGAGACAAAGCCGCGCGTACCTTTGGCGTTGACCACTATGTTGGACTCATCCGCCGATGTGTTGATGGGATAGCCCATATTTACCGGCTGGTTCCAGCTGCCGTCGCTGTTCTGCAGGCTGTAGAAGAGATCCTGCCCGCCCATGCCGGGATGCCCGGTTGAGGCGAAATAGAGCACCGTTCCGTTGGGGTGCAGGTACGGGGACAGCTCGTCGCCGGAAGTGTTGATGGGCTCACCCACATTCACCGGTGTGCTGAAGACGCCGTCCTCAAGCATGGTGGTCATCCAGATGTCGCACTTGCCCTTTCCGCCCGGACGGTTGGAAGTGTAGTAGATGGTTTTGCCGTCCGCACCGAAGGTTGGCTGCGACTCCCAGAACTGCGTGTTCACAGGCTTGCCCATGTTCTGCGGAACAGTCCAGCGGTTCCCCTCACGTTTGGACCAGTAAAGGTCGCAGCTGCCGTAGCCGTCATCACGGTGGCAGGCGGTGAAGAGCACATATTTGCCGTCCGGCGAGATGCACTGTGCCCCCTCGTTGTAATGGGAATTCACAGGTTCGCCCAGCGGCTTGGCCGGCTGCCACTCCCCCTTTTCCTGACGGCTGAAGTAGAGGTCCTCCTCCGTGGAACAGCCCTTGCATTCCGTAAGGGCGTCGGCGGGACGCAGCAGCGTGAAGACGATACAGGACTCGTCAGCTGTGAAGGAAGGCTGGTACTCGTCCAGCGCGGAGTTGATGTTCGGACCCATGTTCACCAGCTTGATGTGGTTGGAGTCCGTCATAAGCTTTGCGCGGTAGACGCACTGGTCGTAATGGGTGCGTATGTCGGCCGATGCCTTCGACTTGTCAATGCCGGCATGGTCGAAATACTGCACAAAATATTCCAACGCCTCGTTGTAATGGTTGCAGCGCATGTACTCCCTCGCGGTAAAATAGTAGAGCTGCGGGGAGAAATCAGGATCCACATAGAGTGCCTTCTGATAATACATCAGCGCAAGATCGGATTCCTGCTTCATGGAATAGGATTCCGCCACCATGAGGTATGCCTCGGTAAAGGAGACATCCTCCTGTATGGCCATTTTTGCATACCGGATGGCCTCGTCGAACTCCTTGTTGCGGATATGCTCCATACCCTTCTGGTACTGCTTTATCGCCTTCTTGTTGGTGGAAGACTTCACCTGCTGTGCTGAAACTGTCAGTGCAGGCAGCAGGAGCAGGCAGAGCAGCAATGATTTGAAAATATAGTTTTTCCTCATACTTGTATTATTTTCGTTGACTGTTATCTGGTATATACTCATAAGCCCCCAATGCGGGCGGATCCGGACGCGGATTGCCATTCCGGTCTGTCGGATAGGCGGACAGGTATTTCCCCGCCCCGATGCATGGTGAATTTGCGGTCAGCCCATATTTTCCCGCGCGGACATCCTCCAGCTTCGGATCCTTGTCACGTTGGAGGTTGTCGCCGAAGATATCGGCATATACGGTGTCGCAGCGCAGGATCCCGTCATGGATGGAGGCCTGGAACGATGCCTGCGGCAGGTGACTGCAGGCGAACTCCCTGTTCTGGCTTCCATATATGGCATTATTGACAAACTCAGCCTTGAAATCGCTCAGGTAGCGGATGTCACCCACATCGTAATAGTTGCTGAAGAAAACGGAAGGGCTCTTGCGCACGCCCAACGAATAGTAGTTGCAGACCGTATTATGGACAAAATGGTAGTCGCCGCCCTGCACAAGCGCCAGGGCATACTGTCCGCAATCTGAAAAGACATTGTTGTATGCCTCAACGCGGTATCCGCGTCCGAAGAAACCTATGCCGGACGACTTTTCAATCACAGAATTGGAGAGCACCAGCCGGTTCCCCATGTCCCCGTCCAGTATCTCCGCCTGGATTCCGATAAACGCGTTGCGGATAATGACATAGTCCATCTCGTTGTCCTCCGTCCCCTCATTGATCCAGATGCGGCTCCACTGCGCGTAGTCCTTCTGGAAAAAGGATTCAAGCCTGTCACCCTGGAACACAATCGGATCCTGCAGGGTGCCGTGCGCCTTCAGGCAGCCGCCCTTGTACACCCATAATCCGCCCTCCTTGTGCACATACACCCGCACACCAGGTTCAATGTCCAGCCTTCCGGTCGAATCGACCACCGCATAGCCGTAAATCACGTATGGCTTGTCGTTTTTCCACACGGTGTGCTCCCCTTCGCCGGCAACAATCTTGTATGGGATGCTCCCGACACGGCTGTCCGCCACGATGAAATGTGCGTCCTGGCCGGAGGCGACCAACTGCACCTGCTGCCGCACGCCGTCGGTCAGGAAATGCAGGGTGTCCGCCACCAGCAGCGGCGTGTCCTGCCCGTTGGGATGGATGTTCACCTTCACAAAAACAAATATGCTGTCCCGTGCCGGAATGCGCACCTCCCGTAACGAAGGCCCGGGCCGCCCGTTCACATTTACAGAGAAATAGGACTGGCTGCCACCGCCCAAAAGCACATCTGTCGTGACCTCACGGTTGGAGGGGTTGGTCACCACAAGCCGCTCCGTCACCGATGTGATGGAGGTGAAGACGGTGTCGAAAGCCACTATCTCCGACGAAAAGCGCAGGCCGCCCTCCTCGGACAGAGGCTCCTTCCGGCAGGAACCGAGAAGCAATGGCAGCAGCAGCAACGCCGCCAGAACTCCTCCGACATATTTATATAATGTAGACATGCTCCGCATCATTACCTTTAAATGATAGGATAACGCGGATGACATGGAATTATTGCGGATTTTTCAATAAAAAATGGTGGAATGATTTTTTCCGCCACGGGCGGGAATTTTATTCCACAACCATTTTCCTTACCTTCCTCTCACCTTTGTATTCCACGCTGTAGTAATAGACTCCGGCGGCGTATCCGGCCAAATCCAACGGCAGCAGGGACTTGCCCTCCGCAACAGCATGTTCGCTGCGGTAAAGGAGCCGCCCGTCAGCAGCAAACACTTGCAGCCGCACCGTCCCAGGCACCGGCAGCGAAACAGGCACCAGCGTCCTGCCGGTTGCGGGGTTCGGGATGTTCTGTCCGAGCTGCCAGTTCTCCATTGCCATCGTAGGAACCGCATCCGAACTCTGGCAGGAATAGAAACTAAAAAGAGTGTCGTTGGAGCGGTCGGTCTCATACATGGCGGCCTCCACATAGGCCCTCACCCAGAATTTTCCGGTATAGTCCGGTACCTGTAAGCTGTCCGCAAAGACAAGCCCCACAGTGTCCGCCATGGGCACACGCGCCAGATTGTCCTGCATGAGTTTCAACATTTGTCCGGCACTGTCCAGCACCTCCACATAAACCTTCACGTTGTTTGCATCCGCGTTGCGCAGCAGGTTGGTCACCCTTACAGTGGGGCGTACCCAGGCCCCGCCGGCCAGCACGCCAGTATCGGAGAGCGTGACGGACATCAGCTGCAAATCGACCGAATCGTTCCTCCTGGAGCGCAATTTGCGCTGGAGAACATTGTTTTCCAGACATGTGTCCCCGTATGGCGCATGAACATGCAGCCTCAAGGTGTAGGTCCCATCCGCATTCGGCACGCGGTAGGCGGAATGGAAGGTGTAGAGCGTGTCCGTCCCCTCCTCAAGCAGAACTATCATGCCCATAAGCGAATCGGCAAGCGCACCGGACTGGTCATACACCAGCGCATCTATCACCAGACTGTCGGCCTCCGCGTTGCCGCGGTTCACCACCCGCACCTGCGGCCTGACCTCCGTGTTGCCCAACAACGTCTCCGTGACAGAGGGACAAAGCAGCGTGTCCAACGCCACATCAATGGTGTCGGGACGCACCCTGGAGCGGAACTCACCCTGAACCACATTGTCGGCAACGGAGAGATCACCCTTGAGAGATTCCAGACAGACTTTCAGCTTATATTTGCCCGGGGCGTTCGGCACCTTGTAGCAGCGGTTGAACCGGTATACGCTTGTGCCCGCCTCCAATTTCGGGATAAACTCCGTTATCGAATCATACAGGGCGCCCACATTGTCATACACCAGTGCTGTTATCGCCAGATTGTGGTGCACCACATTGCTCCGGCTCCTCACATACACTGTCGGGTACACTCTTGTGCGCCCTATCAGCAGCTCCGAGGTGACAGGATATAACAGATCGGTCAGCGACACGTCGATGGTGTCATTGTGGAAGCAGCGGTAATACTGCACCAAGGTATCACTGCGCGTCATCCTGTATTCGACGGGCAGGTAGGAGACGTATGCCCGCAGCCGGAAAACGCCGTTGTAGTTCGGCACTTGGATTGACTTCGTGCATTGGAAGTCCATGGTGTCACCAGCAGGAACGGATATTCCGCTCTCCTGCCAGCTCTGCAACATGTTTCCAGCCGAATCGGAGACTTCCATCCGGAACTCGAAATAACTCGTCACCACAATGCTGTTGTTGACAATCCGCACCTTGGGATAGACGGGCACCCCGCCCCACAAGGTGTCCGAAGGCATCTGGAACGAAATAAGCCTGAAATCAACGGTTTTGCTACATTGGGCTTGATAAAAGGCATTGTTGTTCGTGCTGACTTCGTCATTCTCCACAGCAATGGAGGCATACATGCGATAATATGAGCCTGCCCAACAATCCGGCACCTGGTAGCGGGCGGACATGACCCATTTCACCGAATCGCCGGCTGCGAGGAAGGGGATGGTGTCCCAATAATAGGCATACTTTCCGGTGTACGGATGGCCGAGTTGGGCGGTGTCCATCTGTACCTCCACAGCCACATTCCGCACATCCAAATCCCCCACATTCTTCACCACAACCACAGGGGAGGTCCAGGTCCCCACCTCCGCGCTGTCATGCTGCGGCCTCACGGAGACCAGCTGCACGTCCGTTTTCAAATGCTTGAAGCAGTATGCCTTGAAAAACGCCGTATCGTTGGAGGTGACCTTGTTGAAGGAATCCTTAAGATTGGTAAAGAAGGCCTTCAGATAATAACAGCCCGTATAATCAGGAACCTTATGCGAGCCGGCCGACGTCACTTCAATATTATTGACAAGATTGATTCCATGCATTGACTGGTTAAGGAGGACAAATCCGCTGTCCAACACCTGGACACACACATTCACCCTGCACGACGGTATAGGAATAAAGTTGGCATAATACTGCAGCTTCATATATGACGGCATGTCGGTGCCGCCTTCAGACGTGTCAGCCTTGGGGAATATTGATAGCAGCCTGACATCGAGCGTATCAGGACGCTTGAAGCAGTGCGCGACGGAGACGAGGGTGTCCAAATCGCACACGGCCTTCAGACGGTAGATTCCTGTATAGTCAGGAACACTGTATGTGAAGGATTTGAACAGCATCTCCACCGTATCGCCGCTTGAGTTGGAGGGGATGGTGTCAGACATCTGTCTTATTGTCTTGCCTGCGCTGTCCAGCACATAAACCCTCAAAATGGCATCCTTCAAGTATTTCCTCACATTGTTGCACAGCAGCACCCTCGGATAGGTCACATTCTTCCCTTCAAGGCTGTCCGCGTCCGGACGCACGGAAAGCAGCTTTAACGCGGCTTTCGGAACCACAAACAAACGAGAGCAGGTGTCCTGGCAGCCGTTCGCGGTTGTCACCGTTAGCAGCACCCTGTACAGGCCTGAATCCCTGAAATAATATTCAAATGCGGAATCAGCCGTCTCATATTCGGTCCTTCCGCCCAACTTTCCTATACGCCACCTCTGCCCCATCACGGTTTCGCCCTTGAGCACAGAGGTGTTGGCCAGACAGATATAGGACGACAGTGTGTCATGCCGCACCGCCATGGAGAGCTGCAGCGACGTTTGGCGCACGCTCACCCTCTGCGTGTCCGCATATCCACGCACATCCTTCATGATGCATACGCATCCGCTGTCCGGCAACGCCATGCCAAGCGTGAAGCGTCTTGCCGTATCAATCACCTTGCCGGCACCGTTCTTCCAAATGTATGACACATAGCCGACCGGAGCCTCAAACGCAGCGGTATGGCTGCAACTACACCAGTTGAGCCACGGCTCGGGTGTGCCGCTTGCACATGCAACATAACCATAACCAAGATTCAGATTATCACTGCTGCCCATCGCATAAATCACCATTACAACCCGCTGTCCGATCCATGGCTTCAGACTGAAACCCCAAACCTCCCAATCTGTCCAATATCCCCCTTTTTCCTTACAATATGACATGCGTGCGCTGTCTGCCACAGAGATCTCCTTGACACCCACCGGCAGTAGTTTGCCGGTTGTGTCCTGAAACCGGACACCAAAACGGGGGCCAAACTCCTCCTTTCTGTTTTTTGTCCCTTCACACACAAATGCGTGAGGTATTTTCAAATAATAATTGGAAGAATCCACCGACAAAGTATAACGCATGCTTGCTGCCCGCCGAGAGGAAAACCAACCTACTCGGGCTGAAAATGGATACCCTTCCGGCCTGTAAGGAAGCTCATTACAGGTGTTTGGGTCGGTATTTCCATACAGGTTTGCCGTAATCGCGTGACTGCCAATGTCCGGGTTCGCAAAATACACCCAAGACAGGCTGTCATAATAGGTCTTGGGTGGTGCAACGGCATATTCGACCTTATAGCATTTCCAATTAGATAGGTTCCCGTAGCTGAAATCCAGGTTCGGGTTCGGGTTCTGCCCGCGCAGCAGCGGCAGCGTGCAGAGGCAAAGCATCAACGTAAAAACCGGTTTCAAATAATTCTTGTTCATCGTAATTGTTTGCTTCTTTTTGAAAATTAATAATTTTGGATTCTTTTATATCCGTTTTCAAGGGCATGGAGCCCATTGATATATGGAACTGTCAAGCGCACTGTCATAATAGTTCGGATCATTTTTCTTGCGTTTCCACCATACTTCATACAACCCTTTGATGATGACCATGTCTTCTAATGTCAATGCATAATATTTGCCGTTTTTTGTTATTCTATCCCCATCAAATTTGGAATCAACAATCTTTTCAATGTATTTTACCGCAATTTCTCCAACATAAACTGATGGAATATTTGAAGAAGCAGTGTTCTTGAAACATGAAGATGCTTCAAACTTATCGGTATCAATCATTTGAATCAGGCTTGGAATCAAATTGGTATCCTTTGGAGAAAACTTCCAGTATATTAACCGATTACCAATAATCTTTTTAACATACAAATCATTGATTCCGCCTGAAATGGATTGAGATTTAAGGCTTATTGCTAAAAACAGAAATGATGAGATTAAAAATAACTTTTTCATATCACTTACTCTTCTGGTAACCTCTAAAATTAATTTATTTTACTGTTTCGTCGCAGCTGGCAGCAGAGGTTGTTAAAACCGCCAGACCACAACGGTATTTATTTATTTTGATTTGCAAAAGTAAACAAATTA
>JAEEGK010027605.1_pt1 | contig 11453 bp, 9 predicted proteins | sample 8958771 | NCBI WGS metagenome assembly JAEEGK01 (sample SAMN16246547, study PRJNA631951) | gut metagenome | biome: gut microbiome; feature: rumen; material: SC-attached | host: Bos | place: Iran: Karaj | collected 2018-10 | reverse complement strand
CTGCTGCTTCTTGCACCACCAACTGCCTTGCTCCAATGGCAGCTGCTCTGAACAACTATGCTCCTATCGTTTCTGGCATCATGTCAACCATCCACGCTTACACAGGCGACCAGATGATTCTTGATGGCCCACAGCGTAAGGGCGATCTGCGTCGTTCACGTGCTGGTGCTCAGAACATCGTTCCTAACTCTACGGGCGCTGCCAAGGCTATCGGCCTGGTTATCCCCGAGCTCAACGGCAAGCTTATCGGCTCTGCTCAGCGTGTTCCAACCCCAACCGGATCGACCACCATTCTCGTGGCTGTCGTTAAGGGTGACTACGTTTCTGTAGAGGGCATCAACGCTGCCATGAAGGCTGCTGCCAACGAGAGCTTCGGCTACTGCGAGGATCAGATCGTTTCTTCCGACATCATCGGCATGAAGTTCGGTTCACTCTTCGACGCTACCCAGACTATGGTCAGCAAGATTGACGACAACACCTTCCAGGTACAGGTTGTTTCTTGGTATGACAATGAGAACTCCTATACTTCTCAGATGGTTCGCACCATCAAGTACCTTGCTGAGCTCAAATAAGCTTAGGACGACACTCTAGTGAAAAAAATGACCGCCACTCCGAAAGGGATGGCGGTCTTTTGATGTTCTTAGGGATAGTAAGGGATTCTTGGGGATATTAAGGGCTGTTTAGGGACGTTACTTTCGCCTTGTAGAAATCTGTTCGAGCCGGCAATTGTCAATTATTAATTGTTAATTCTTAATTGTTAATTGTTACCTCGGATATTGCATCGTCACGCAGTGGAGTGAGCCGTGCTGGCGAATGAGCACGCGGCAATCGATGCCGACAATCTCCCGGTCGGGGAAGGCTTCCTGAAGAACTTCTGCTGCCTTCTGGTCGTTCTCTGGCTGATTGTAGGTCGGATACAGAACCGCACCGTTGATGACGAGGAAGTTGGCATAGGTGGCAGGCAGACGCTGGTCGCCGGCTTCGGGTATGGCATCGGGGAAATCTGATTCGAGGATAGGAGCGGGAAGGGGGAGCGCCAGCAGGCGGAATGGCTTTCCCTCGACGGTGCCAAAACCCTTCAATTGTTCTTCCATTTGCTTCAGTCCTTCGTAATGGATATCGTCCGGATCATTGCATTTCACATAAACGATAGTATCGTTGGGACAGAAACGGGCCAAGGTGTCGATGTGGGAGTCGGTATCATCTCCAACGAGGAAACCATAGTCGAGCCAAAGGACGCGTGAGGCACCAAAGTCGTCCTGGAACCAGCGCTTGAACGAGGATTTGTCCTCGAAGATATTGCGGTTCACCGAGAGAAGACATTCCGAGGTGGTGAGAATCGTTCCCTTGCCATCGCTTTCGATGGAGCCTCCTTCGAGCGTCTTGTCGCGATTGTTCTGGTAGGCGGCATCCCACAGGTCGAGGATGTCGTTGTCGGCGAAGATGTCGTCATCGTAGAGGGTGCGATTGATCTGGTTGTCCAGATTCGCGGCAAACTTCATGCCCCATCCGTTGAACGTGAAGTCGTGCAGGATGATGTTGCCGCCGCCTTCGACATATTCGTCGGTGGAACCTCCGATGCTGTCGGGTTCACGGGTGCAGATAAAGGCGTGGTCGCGTGCCCAGGTGTCGTTGGTCGGACATTCTTCGATGACCACCTGACTCATATCAACACCCCCCTTGCGCAACTGCTCTTCCGTTTCCTCAGGAACAGGAGTAACCACGAGCAAGGGTTCGCGTCGGGTGATTTCGCGAGCGATGTTCAAGAAGCATTCTTGAGCAGATTCCAAATAAGGGGCCCAGTCGGTGTCGGCGTGGGGCCATGTCAATTGTACGAACCTTTGCGGTTCCCATTCGGCGGGTAGCATATTTTTTTCTTATTTTTTTGTACCTTTGAAGAAACGTCGAAGCTTTTCGCTCAGCGTTTCATGATGGACAGCAAGTTGTGGAAGTTCTGTGCCTTTGGGCAGCTTCTTGCGCAAGGCGGAATAGACTTCGCCATAATGAACCAGTGCGTAGTCGCCAAGCAGTGTCTCCATCTTCTTCAGCGTGTCCTTGTCGCGTGTCTGGAGCATGATGAGCGTACTGACCGGACAGGGACAAATGATTATTTCTTCGGCTTCGGCAGGCACAGGTGGCCTGTCCTCGTTGTCGGTGACTGTAATGAAGTAGGTCATCTCGATATCTTGTGTCACAATGAGAACATTACAATCGACGAACCACGATTCGGCAAGCCTTGATGACAGCAGCTCGCTGTTCATTTTCCAGAAGCGGATGTGGCACCCATGATGGGAGAGTTGTTCGACCTTCATCACGTCGAAGTCGCCCCAGGGCTGCATCTTGACAATGTCCTGCTCCAGGCTCTGCATGTGCTCTTTGATGCCTTGCATCGATTGCTTCATGGCTTCCCAATGGTTCAGGACGCGAAGGAGGGCTTCCTCGGAAGGACTTTCTTCGATTTTCGGCTGATCGTCCTCGTTCAGAAGTGCACCCATTTCGTTGAGCACAACAAGCATTCGCCGGGTATCCACTTCCTCCTCGTTGGGGATTGGGGGGACGGGTATCTCGGTCGGTGGCATAGGCAGTCCGCCTTGCTCGATGCCTTGTTTGTATAGGCGCTCAATGAGTTCGTTCAGTTCGGTCATCTAAATGCATTTATTGGTGCAAAGATAACGAAAACTTCGACAAATTACGCATTTCTTGTCCTTTTTTTCAATAAAAAAGCAGATTTTTTGTCCAAAACTTTACATTCTCATCGAAAAAGCGTAAATTTGCAGCATAAAATCGTTTAGAAAGATGAATAAGATAAAGAAAACAGGTCGTTTCATATTACGCCACTGGTTTGGCATCCTTTGCTTTGCATTCGTCCTGTATATGTTTTTTGGAGGGGAGTATAGTGTGAAGAATATCCTTTCCTTGCGTGCCCAGGAAAACGAATTGCGCAAGGAGATTGAAGAGTATAAGGACTCAATCAACAATTTTGAGCGTCGCATCGACGAGGTAAGTGTCGATAGCGAACAGCTCGAACGTCATGCTCGCGAACGAATGTATATGCATCGTGAGAATGAGGACATTTATATTATAGAAGATTAATGAAGATACTCGAACGAATAGCCTATCTCCTGATACTCGCTGCCGCCCTCGTATGGATGTTCTCGCGAATGGTGGCCCCTTGGCTGATGGCCATAGGTGCGCTTGGTGTTTTGGCTACTCACCTCTCGGAGCGTTACGATGGGAAGAACCTGCGCCGACGCCGTATAGTGCGCCTGCGCTGGATGCTCGGCTTGTTCTATTGCGTCACCGCCTATTTTATGTTCAAGGGTGGAATGGAATGGCTGCCCTTCCTCTGCATCGCCGTAGTAATTGAACTCTATACGCTCTTTGTCCTTTCGAAGACCGAAACTGACGACTGATCTCCTTCTCTCATGCGAATTGCCAGCCTATTATTGATGCTGATTACGATACCTGCATGGTCCCAGACGCTCTCCGAGGGTCTGGAACAGACCTATGAACTGCAGATGTCGGTAAGCAAGAACCATACACCCCTTTGGCTCAATGCCAATCGCTATGGATTGAGTTCACTTCGTTCGACCAATGGTTATGTGCGTGGTCGAGTGGAGCGTCCCCTCGGTGTGGATGCCGATAAGGTGTGGGGGATGGGCTATGGCCTCGATTTGGCTGTGCCGCTGCATTACACCAGCCATTTCGTCATCCAGCAGTGCTATGCCGAAGTGCGTTACAAGCACGGTGTCCTGACCCTTGGACAAAAGCAGCAGCCCATCGAGCTCAAGGATATGGAGCTCAGCAGCGGCTCGCAGACTTTCGGTATCAATGCCCGACCGATTCCCGGATTTCGCCTCTCGTTCCCCGACTATTGGAACATACCAGGGTTAGGAGGTTGGTTGGCCATCAAGGGACATTTTTCGTACGGAAGGATGACTGACGGACGGTTTGAGGAAGACTGGACTGAAGGTGAGAAGCATTATGCAGAGCATGTGCGTTATCACAGCAAGTCAGGTTATCTGCGCATTGGCCCTGCCGATGAGAAACATCCGCTCAGTCTGGAACTGGGACTGGAGATGGCCTGTGAATTTGGCGGCATACTTCATCTTTCACCATCGAGAACCTTGAGGGCTGGAATGGGCTTCAAGGATTACGTGGATGCTTTTTTCGCTACGGGCGATGACGAGGTGGATGAGGTCTATACCAATGTGGGAGGTGACCATCTGGGAAGCTGGGTGGCACGATTGAACTATGTCAAAGACAGTTGGAGTCTTGCCCTCTATGCTGATCATTACTTCGAGGATCATTCGGCCATGTTCTTCCTGGATTACGATGGCTACGGTTCGGGTTCGGAATGGGACTGCAGCAAGAAGAACCGTTACCTGCTCTATCCGCTCAAGGACATCATGCTGGGTGCAGAATTGAAGCTGCCGAAGATGCGATGGTTGGATGCTGTGGTAGTCGAATTCCTGAATACGCGTTACCAGAGCGGCCCAATCTACCACGACCACAATCCGGGCTTGAACGACCACATCGGAGGTGGGGATAATTATTACAACCATCGTCTCTATCCCGGCTGGAACCATTGGGGACAGGTGATGGGCAATCCGCTCTATCGTTCGCCGATCTACAACACGGATGGCTCGCTTACCGTCAAGGACAATCGTTTTACGGCCTGGCACATCGGCCTTGCTGGCTCTCCCATCGAAGGGCTACGTTATCGAATGCTGGCATCCTGGCAGGAAGGATTGGGCACTTATGGCGCTCCCTACCTCGAACCGCAGAGAAACCTCAGCCTCCTTGCAGAGGCTACTTATCAGTTCCACAACAGTGATAAGCCTGGACGTTTCTCCCTGCGCGCCGGTATTGGCTACGACCATGGCGAACTGTTGGGCAACAATTTTGGAACGCAGTTTACTATTATATATAATATAAGGAAATAGTATCTATAGTTAATATAGTCACTATAGATACTATAATTCCTATAGCTACTATAAAGAAATAGCAACAACAATGAAACGCATACTTATCGTCCTCCCGCTTCTCGGGCTTCTAACCTTCAGTTCCTGTGATCTGGAGATGTCGGACAATGGAGCGCTCGATGGTTACTGGCAACTGGCACGTATTGACACCATTGGTGGGGGAGGCCAGGACATGGTGACGTCGCGCATCTTCTGGTCGGTGCAGTTGCATCTGCTTCAGTTGTCGGACCAGAGCGGAAATAATCGTACTTACCTCCTTCGTTTCAAGCAGGATGATACTCACTTGCGCGTCTATGATCCTTATCTGTCGGCTCGCGATATAGGAGACAAGCCACTCGACGATGCTGCAGTCCTGCAACCCTACGGCATCCAGAGCCTCGATGAGAGGTTTGAAATTCTCCGACTCGACAATAAACACCTTTCTCTCCGATCCTCTCTGCTTGAGTTGACGTTCAATCGATATTGATATAAACAATAAAAAGGAGGCAGTTCATTACGAACTGCCTCCTAATTTATAGGACTTGTCGCAGGATTGCGACATCAAACAACTTTAGTCGTTCTCTACCAATCCGCTATAGCGAATACCGCTTACCTTATACTTGGCATAACCATCATCGGGATACCATGGATCGTTCTTGTAGGTGACGAAGAACACGATGCTGTCAGCTACAGAGCCGTTATTCTGGCGACCAGCACCCAGTAAAATTTTTCCATCGATGGAAACTTGCATTGGATACTCCCCATGTAGGAAGTTGTTGTCATCATCGTACCATTCATATGAAGCACCGATGTTGTCTGATTCAGATGATTTGAAAGTCATTGCGGTTTGGTCGATGTTAACTTTGGTCTTAATGCAGTAAGTGGGAGCAATGAAATCGGGGAAATAGTCGCTATATGCTTCAGCAACGTTCCATGCGCCCAAATCGTCTATCCACATTTCGCTTTCCGAGTTAGTCGTCGTATTGTAGGTAAGCAAAATGGTCCTGCCAACTCCGAAGTAGTCCTCACCGCCATTGATGGGATTGCCGCTTTCGTCGACAGCATCAATCTGTACGTACCATTGACCGGCCATGCTCTCTGTAGCTGTACCGCCAATCTCTTCCTTCTCGCATGAAGTCACACTGGAGCAGAAGAGCAGAGCTGCTGCAAAATATGCTATTTTCTTCATAATTGATGCTTTATTTAGTTAATACTACAGTAAAGGGGGCACCGAAGTCCATGTCGAGATGTACGGTACCTGATTCGGGGTCGTAGGTGCCCGAAAGGAGGGTCGGTACATCTTCTCCCCAATACCAATCTCCAAATTCAGAAAGAGTGATACTGTTGTCATCGTTTAAGGTGATAACAGCATCTAGAAGGAAGTCGTATGGGTAACCAGGATATCGACCATAGGCATAGAATCCCCCCAGAATATCGCTGATCATATAACTATTGCCTCCAAGCGACTGGATTTCGATGGGTGCATTGTAATAATGGCGTGAACCATATTGACTCTCACCCCAGTAGGTGCTGGCAAAATTGTTCTTGTCAACCACAGCTACATTGCGTGAGGCAGAAGCAGAGAAACCATCTGGGTTCACCACGCTGTAGTTGATGGTGTAGAATCCCAAAGTATTGGTATTCACACTGCCGGTAGTTACAATTTGGTCAGAAACGTCCTCACCGCCCATTGTTGCTACGCAACCGGGGTCAGTAAAGGGCTGTCCAACAGGTGTGCTGATATATTGATCACCATTAAGCTCGAGGATTGCATAATAGGTGATGCGGCTCAGGCCTTCCGATTCATCCTCGCCACAACTCGTCAATACCATTGGAACTGACAGGGCCAGCAGGAGTGCAAATGATATATATTTTTTCATAACATTCCTTATTTATCAATTATCATTCTGTTTACTTGCCCCAGAATACGGGAGTAGTGTAGCCGGGGAACTCAGGAGTGTTGCTGTTGCGTGCGGAAGAAGCCTCGGCATAGTTCCAACGTTCCAGCAGATGATTCTCGCCCACCTTGTCAAACACTTGGATTGGTGTGTAGAATGTGCCAGGCTGGTAAAGTTCCGGCTTGTAGGAAGAGTCATCCTTCAGGTTGTACATTTGGCTGCCACTGACAGTGCCAAAGGCAGGATAATCCAAACGACGGGCCTCGCACCAGCCTTCGAAGGTGTTCACGCCGGCAAGTGCAATCCACTTGGAAATGCCGATGCTCTTCTTGTAATTGTTCTGGTCGTAGGGGAACTTGGCAAGGGCTTCATCTGCACCTGTGGCTCCAACAGTATTGAACGATGCTTCGATGGCAGCGGCATAGTGGGCAGCAGCTTCAGTGCTATTGCCTGTCTGAGCATAGTACTCGGCAATGAAGAACTCGGTTTCTGCTACTGTAATCAGATACACAGGCATATCGAATGACGCAACAGGGCGGCACCAGTAGGACGACTTGAAGTTGTTCGAGGTCGAGAAGTTGGTGCCAGAGATGCCTCCCGTATAGTTTCCGGATCCGTTAGTCTCGAAGATTTTCTCCAGACGACCGTCCTGGAAGACGACATCACCGTTGCTGTCGGTCTGCAGCATGGTGCCGATGATGGCCACGTTGGCGATGCAGTTGATCTGTGTGGAGCCCCAGTCGGTGGAAAACTCTTCGGCGAAGAATGGGCTTAATGCACCACTCTCGTTAGCCCAGCAGCCTGCCCAAGCAATGTCGCTGGTGGGGAAGTTGCCTTCTTCGATGAGTTCGGCCACACGTGACTTGACATCGGTCACACCACTTTCGCGCATCAGTATCTTCAGCTTGACGGCGTTGGCCAGCTGAATCCAGGCTTCCGACGACTTGCCGGACAGCAGGAGGTTGGTGGCAACCTTCTTGTTGTTGCTGTTCTTGGCTTTGGCCAGCGCTTCGTCAAGTTCGGCAAGAATGCCCTCATAGATGGCAGCTCCATCGTCGTATTTGGGAGTGGGGTTCTCCAGGTCGAGCAGAGCTTCGGAATAAGGCACCTCACCGTATGCGTCCACCAGCGCCTGATAGATGAAAGCGCGCAATGTCTTTGCAGCAAGGAATGTTCCCCATTCTTCATCTTTTTCGGCCAATTCGCAGATGGTTTTCAGGTTTTTCAGCGAACCTCTGTTCAATTGCGTATAGTCTGTGCTGGAACGTGTGGCTGACATATTGAACTGGCTGTAGCTCATGTAGTTCGATGTGCCAAATGCCTGGCTGTAGTACTGCGCCAGATAACCACCAGTGATGCGGAAAAAGTCTCCATAGCTGCCGCACAAGTTCATCTCGGCAGCAGGAAAGAGGATATCGGACGTAAGTGTTGACTCCTCGGGAGAGTTGGGATCTACGTTGATGTCCAGATAGTCATCGCATGATGTGGCGGTCAGACCGAGGACAATTGCGGATATGATTGCTATTTTTTTCATATTTATATCTCCTCAATTTAGAATTTGATACCTACATTGAAACCAAACATGCGACATCCAGGGTTGCTGTAGAGCTCGCCGAACAGACCACTGAGGTCGTTGCCGTCAGAACTGGTCTCCGGGTCGATGTAGTGATTTTCCTTGGAGGTCCATGTGAACAGATTGTTGGCAAACGCTGAAAGGGTGATTTCGCTCAAGAAGAGTTTGCTGACAATTGGCTTGGGGAGCGTGTACGAAAGGGTAACGTTACGCAACTTGACGAACGAGCGGTCTAACAGATAGAACTCGCCGCCCTGTCCCATTCCATAATCGTTATACCATGTCTGATAGCTGCTGTTGGCCAAATAGATGGGCGTAGTATTCTCTGTGCCGTCGGCATATACCGAGTTGGGGATGATGAACGGGTTACGGCCATTGTAGGTGGTCATATAACCATTGCCGGTGAACTGCATCAGGTTCTTGGTGCGCGAGAACATATAGCCGCCTTTGCGTACGTCGAGGGCAGCACTCAGTGACAAGCCCTTCCACGACAACGAAGTGGTGACACCTCCGGTCCAGTCAGGATTTACATTCTTGCCCGTATCTTGCACTACATCGGTGAGCAGAGGCTGGCCATCAGAGCCAACGATGAGCTTGCCGTCAGCAGTATATTGTGGAAGATAAGTGAACAGTTCGCCCATGGGGAGACCTTCGACAGCACGCATGTAAACAGCGTCGTTGCCAGCCGAGAACTGGTTGATATTGACCATGCCGCCGTCGAGGCTTTGGGGCATCGATACAACTTCGTTCTTATTCTTGGAAAAGTTGAAACCGAGTTCCCACTGGAAATCCTTGGTCCTTACAGGAATGAAGTTGATCAGCAATTCTATACCCTTGTTGTTGACGGTACCAAAATTGGTGACCATCGAGCTATAGCCACTTGCGGGATCGATTGGCAGAGTGAAAATCTGGTCGTCGGTATCACGATTGTAGTAGGCGAAATCGACGTTGATGCGGTTCTGGAAGAAGGCAAGATTCAAGCCCAGCTCAAATTCGGTGGTCATCTCAGGCTGCAGATCTGAACTGCCAATGCTGCTGGCGGCCATGAAGGAATTGATTCCGTGGAATGGGAATTTGGTGAGGCCGGTGCCGTAGTAACCACGGCTGCTGCCCTGCACATAGCGAGGAAGTACTTGATATGGCGAGGCGTCATTACCGGTTCTTCCGTAGGCTACGCGAGCCTTTCCGAAGGTCAGGATATTGTTTTTGGGAATGAGTTCGGTGAAGATCCAGCTAAGGGTGGCACCAGGGTAGAAATAGTTGTTGTTGGCCATCGGCAAAGTTGACGACCAGTCATTGCGTGCCGTGAGATTCAGATAGATCATGTCGGCCCAACCAACTGTGATATCACCAAAGAGACCGACATTGCGACGCTTCGTCTGGCTTTCAGCTAAGGATGTCTTGGTGGCACCGTTGCTCAGGTCCCAGAATCCGGTATAGAAAGTCAGGTTATCCGTCTGGCCATACATATAGGTCCAGTAGCGCTCGGTCATGGTGAAACCGGCAGTCGCATTGATATCGAGCTTTTCGTCGAAATACTTGTCCTGCCAATTGATCAGGAAGTCGTGGTTCAGCTCATACTGGCGGTTGTAGCGGGCATAGACGTTGCCGCTCTGGTTCATTTCAGCGGGAGCATAGCCATAGTTTTCGTTGATGAGGTGGTCATCAAGATTGATCTGTGGCTCACCGTACTTCACGTCGTAGTCGGTGTAGTCAAAACCGAAGCGATAGGTCAGCGTAAGCTGCTTCATTGGGTTGATGTCGGCTTGGATCTTGCCGAATACCTGCTTGCCATCCGAGTGATTGTAGTTGTTGGCGATGGCCCAGTAGGGGTTGGTGATACCATATGGGGTGTACCATGCCTCTGGGGTGTTGAAAGCAGAACTGAGGTCTTTGCGGTCAACAAGGGAGATGTCACGCGGGAACTCCAGGATACCGTCAATCATCGACACGCCCTGGTACTGGCCCACGGTATTCGTGCTGTTCTTTGTCAGGTTCACGCTCGACGAGAGCTTGATCCAATTGGTGGGCTTATAGCTTCCACGATAAGCGATGGTATGACGCTTGTAGGAATCCTTGTCATCAGGAATGACACCGTCCTCCTTTGTGTACGAATAGCTGAGGTAATAGGTCATGCGCTTGTCATCGGAGTTTCCGCTGAAGGATAATGAGTGACTGGTGCTGAGGCCGGTTTCAAAGAAGTCCTCGATGTTGCTCTCGATAGCGCTGTACTGGTGGATGAGCTGCTGATGGTTCCAGATGGGACCATAAACTTGTGTCGAACCGTCAAGTTCCGGACCCCAGGAGCCATTCTCGATGAAGGTCTGCTGGCCATTCCAACCTTGGCCGAACTGGTTCTGGAACTTTGGCAGATTGGCCACCGAGCGGAATTGGACACTACCATCATAGCTGATGGAGAAATTGCGTCTCTGGTTGGAATTGCCTTCCTTCGTAGTAATCACAATGACACCGTTTGCGGCGCGGCTGCCGTACAATGCAGTGGCAGCAGCACCCTTCAGTACCGTCATCGATGCGATATCGTTTGGATTGATGTTTGAGATACCACCGATGGCAGCCTGCTGATCGTAGGCTTGCATGGTAGCAGTCTGAAGGGGTACACCGTCAACAACATACAATGGCTGGTTCGAGCCATTGATTGAGCTGATACCGCGGATAATCACCGAGTTGGCCTGTCCGGGGTCGCCTGATGTGGAGCTGATCTGTACACCGGCAATCTTGCCAGCCATAGCAGAAGTGACATCAGTTACCTTGCCGACAGTCAGTTCCTCATCCTTAAGAGTCTGGGCAGAGTAACCTAATGATTTCTCGCTCTTCTTGAGACCCATTGCAGTAACTACAACGTCATCAAGGATCTTGTCATCTGCTTCGAGATAGACACTGACCTTGTTGTTCCTGATGTTGACGGTCTGGCTGGCCATACCTACATAAGAGATGGTCAACTGCTTGGCATTCTCGGGAACATTGAGTGAGAACTTGCCGTCGAGGCCGGTAACAGTA
>JAEEGK010027604.1_pt1 | contig 11453 bp, 6 predicted proteins | sample 8958771 | NCBI WGS metagenome assembly JAEEGK01 (sample SAMN16246547, study PRJNA631951) | gut metagenome | biome: gut microbiome; feature: rumen; material: SC-attached | host: Bos | place: Iran: Karaj | collected 2018-10 | reverse complement strand
TATTATAATAGTCTTCAATTATTTGATGTCCTCTAAAAAAATGATTTTCAAAACTCATATCATGTTTTTTAACTTCAAGAAAAATTTCTTTTTCTAAATTCATAACTCCTTTTCCACTACAATTATTTAAAGGACAATAAAAACTCAAAGTTTTATCTTCAAATCCCGTTAATAAATGCTTTATAACATATTTATAAATATTATTATCTTTTTTACTCCTATGAAAATGCGGCCCAAGTCTTGTACGAGAGCCAAATTTTTGATGAATATAACTAAACCAATTTTGTCTGGATGTAGAATTTTCGAGTCTGGCATCTTTTCCTCTGGAGTATTTTTCTTCAGCATATACCAATGTTTCTATTTTTGAATTTACAAATGTATATTCTTTTTGTTTTATTACATTATATGGTTTTCTATGTCTTTTTATATTTAAAGGTAATAATTGATCATTTTTATACATTTTTGTATTTTTTGTAATTTTTTCATTATTTTCGTCTTGGTATTCATCCATATTTTTTTCTACACTATCATTTTCATTTGCATATATCTTATATGTATCTAAATAAATTGAATTAAGATTTATTCTATTATATTTACCCAGTGGAATAAATGAACTATCATTGAAATCATTTGGAACGTTTATTAATTGAATATTCGTAATTTTTTGACTATTTTTTATAATATTTAAAAAAATTTGTAAGTTACCCTTTATATTATTGAAATATGAATGTTCTTGATATGGTAAGGAATGCTCTTTTGTTATATTAAATAAATAATAATATTTATTATTAATTGGTTGTGATAAATCAATCGCTAAAGAACCAATTCCACTACATTTTTTATCATAACATATAAATTTATAATTACTTATAAAATTATTACTATTTTTATTATCTTTAATTTTTTCTTCTTTTTCAAATTCTTCTTTATTTTTTTCTTCTTCTTTTTCTTTTTTTTTTTCTTCTTCATTTTCTTTTTTTTTTTCTTTTTTTTTTTCTTTTTTTTTTTCTTCTTTTTTTTCTTCTTTTTTTTCTTCTTTTTTTTCTTCTTTTTTTTCTTCTTTTATTTCTTCTTTTTTTTCTTCTTTTATTTCTTCTTTTTTTTCTTCTTTTATATTATCTTTTTTCTCTACTTCTTTTTTTTCTTCTTTTTGTTGATTTAATATTTCCTTATTGTTTATTTCATTATGTTTTATTTCTTGAGATTTAATTATATTTTGAATTTCTATTTTTTTATCATTAATATTAATATTTATATTTTCAATTTTTTTATTTAAATTACTATTTTCTTTAATCATTTTTTTTAAAGTTTCATTTTCTGAAATAAGATTATTCATTTGTTCAAAAATAATATCTTTATTTTTCATTTCTTTTTCAAGAAGAGCATCTTTATTTTTTAATTCAATTTCTAAATTATTATTTTTTTCACATTGAATTTCTAATTTTTCATTAATAGCACCAATTGCACTTGAAAGTTCTTTAATTTGATTTTCTCTTTTAAATAAAGTTTCTTCATATTTATTAACAATTTCTTGAGGTGACATATTAGAAAAATCAAAAAATTGAAGTGAAGAATGTAGATTTTTTAATTGAATTGACATTATTTTTAAAATTTATTTAAAATTTTAATAAAAAATTAAAGAGTAATATTATAAAGTAAATATAGAAATTACATTTTTTAAAGAAAAAATGATACCAGTTTTCATATTTATAATTTATAAAAAATTAAAAATACACATAAAATAAAATATAAATATATAAAAAACCTATTATTAACTTTAAAATATATTACATCCACAATTCATTCTTTTTTTTTTAATAATTTTTTTTTCAGGTGTATAATAAAATCTTGTTTCAGAGATATCTTCATTTAATTTTTTATAACTTTCAACATCTATTATTGTATATACAGGCTTTAAAAAAGAAACTTTTTTTTTTGATTTATCATTATTTTTAATTTCATTATTTTCATTTTCATTATCAGAAGATTTTGCAGTTGAGTTTGAATTATTAGATTTTCCTGAATTTTTTTTCTCATATTGAAAGTTAAATTCTAAATTTTGCATTGGTTCAATATAATCAATTATTGACATTTTTGTATTATTTTTATTAGTAATATCTCTAAAAATATTTTATTTTTTCTAAATTTAATTTACCTTTTAATAAATTATATTTATGATTAAACTTTACAAAATAAAAACTAAAAAGAACATTAATTTTTAATTAATCAATTTATTATAAATTTTTAATCATTTTTGGATATGATAATTGATAGTAATTCTGCAATAAAAATTTATTTAATTAAATTTGATATTATAATATAAATTTTTTAAATACATTTTTATATAAAATCATCAATTAAATGTTGAGCACCATTTTCTGCATAATTTTCTTTATAAAGCCATTTACTTTTAAAATTATTAAAAGAACAAACTCCAGAAGCACCAATCCAAGCAGAATATTGTCTTTCACTTGAATTAGTCATATCAATATTTTTAACATCAATTTTATTATTATTTACTTTTAAATAATTTTCAATTTCACTTTTTAATCTTTCAGGAAAACCTTTAATACAACTATTTCCTCCTCCTAAAATAATATTATTATAAAAATATTTTCTAAACATTAAATCAGTTTTATCAATTGATTCACAAATTATTTCTTGTAAAGAATGATTATCACATCCATTACTATTAAAAAATATTTCAGGTAAAAAAAATCTTTCATTACTAATTTCAATACAATTTCCATCAGGTAATATAAATTCTTCATTAATTTCTTTAAAATTATTTTTATTATCAAAAGGTAAAATTTCACAATATTTTTCTTTTATTTTTTTAGCCATTTCAAATTTATTTTCAACAAAAAAATAATTTAAATAATTATCATAAAATTTTAAAAATTGATTAGTTAATTCTTTTCCAGCTTTAAAACAAGTTTTAACTCCACTTTGAATAACATAACCTTCATAAATTGGTACAATTTCATTAATTATTTCTCCACTATTAATAATTAATCCTGAAGTTTTTGCTGTTGAATATAATGTCATTACACTTTGTGATTCCATATAAATTTTTCTTATGTTTAATTTATTAAATAATATTTCACATAAAAATTCTTTTTCTTTTGGATTTGTTAATATTGATGTTATTATAAATATTCCTGGATTTGTATCATTTTTTAATTTTAATTTTTTGAATAAAATATAATTTAAAAATTCTTCTAAATCAATTCCATTATTTTCTAAAGGAAATTTTCCATTATGATTAATTTGATAATAATCTAAATTATATAAAGTACTATTATATATTGCATCATTACCAAATTGATTTTTATTATCATTTTCTATTATATATATTAAATCTTTTTTTATTTTTCCAATTACATTTGGTATAATAAATCTTGGACAACTTTCTCCATTAAATCCAACTTTAATTGTACTACTTCCTAAATCTAATACTACATTTGGTCCATCATCAATTAACATTTTTTTTAAATAAAAAATATATTCAAAAATATTATTATAAAATATTAATTCTCATATTTATTAATTTTAATATATTTATATAAGAATATTATTATATCAATAAAACAAAAAGTATTAATTATTGAAATTATTTTCAATCCATGATGATAATTCTGGAGTAGAGTAAATAACATTAATTGGAATAATTTTAAATATGCATCTTTCAACTGATAAAAAATAAATAATTTTATTAAGAAAAAAAATTAAAATGTAAATTGTATAAATTAATACTTCAATTATAACTAGGATATATAAGCAAATTGCAATGTTCCTATTATTATTTAATTTTTTATTTTGTGTATTTAAAGTAGCAGAAGCAATATTATCAATAAAAGCAATTAAATAATTATAAAATAAATATTCACATTCTTTAATTTCAACAGAAGAATATAATAATTTAGTATCATAATTTGGATTTTGTGAAATAAAATAATTCATTAATTCCATTAAACTTTCTACTTTTCTTTCAATTAAACTAAAAATTGAATTTGTATTATTTACAATTTTAACTTTAGGATCACTTAAACAAAATTGATATTTTTCTTTTTGAGTTTCTCTATTAAAAGCAGCTTCACAAATATTAATTTGCATATTATTATATAAAGATAAAATATCATCAAATTTAGTAATACTATTCATAACTTCAGTTAAAGAAAAATTTGATGATTCTTTTAAAAAAGGAATATCATTTTCAATTGGATAATAAGCTATAGTATATTTTAAATCCAATAATGCAGTTGAAGATGAAAGAACTAATTCATAAATAAAAGTTTGTACATTTATTATTTCATTTGATGAATTTACAATTATTTTTGAAATTAATAATGTTGTTAAAATAAATTCCGTACAAATAAAAGCAAGAATTAAAGGTTGAATATAACTAAATCTAAATAATTGTAATTTTTTAGTTTTTTCAATTTTAATTTTTAATATATTATTATTTATGTTATTATCGTTTTTTATTTTATCAAAAATATTTGGTTCATCTTTTTTATTTGATTTTGAATATTGAATTAAAATATTTGTTTTTCTATCCAATGTTGTTGTAAAATCATATTGATTAAATGTTTTAATATCAAAATAATGATTATCTTCAAAATTTGCTTCTATAAATCTTTTTAATGATGTATTAAATTCTTCTAATTTTTTTATAGTTTCATTTATTTTTGTAATTTTAATAGTAGAAATTTTTTCAAATCCTTCATCAATATTTTTATTAGTTTTATACAAAATAAAACCATAAATAATTATAATAACTAAAATTATTATACCACAAATTACATTAACATAAATAATATTATTAAGTGAATTATTATTTAATTCTCGTAAAATAGGAGGTAAAGTTTTTATTTTTTGTAAATTAATAGGAAGAAAATATCTAAAACCATTATTAATACAAGATTGTGCTCTATAATATATAAATTTTTGTTGGTATTCATCAATATCTTTTCCACCTAAAATTATATTAATATAATTTTGATCATGTAATAAATTATTTGCATTTGATAATATATGAAGTAATGCTAATGGATATGGTTCACTACTTTTATATGTTTGATTTAAAACTAATACTTCTTCTTTTTCCCAAAAAATTTCTCTATTTTCTTTTGTAAAAGTAGCAATTGCTTTTTCAATTAAAGAAAAATTTGTTATTATTAAATCAATCCATTCTAAAGAAAATTGTTGAATTGTAAAAATATAATCTTCTAAATTATCTAAATAAGTATTATAACTAAAATTTTCAATCTTTAAAAAATTACATGCAAAAATTATATCAAAAGAAATTAAAGAATTTAAAAGAAAAATAATCCAATTTGTAGTTTGATATAATTTATTATTTATATTAGTAACTTCTGATAAATTATCACATAAAGTATCAAAATAATTTATAATAACAGGAAGAAAAATACCAAAACAAGAAATGATAACAAATAAAAGAGCTTTATAATATTTAAGCATTTTATAATTTTTAATATTTTTTAAAGCATTATTTCTTATTTCTTCAATTCTATTTTTTTTAGATAAATCTTCATTATAATTTGAAGAAGTTTGTGATGCATTTTCATCATCCATTACAATATCTTCTCTTACATCTCCATGAACAATACTTTGTCTTATTATATCTTCTTTACTTTTTATTAAATTTTCTTTAAATTTATTATCATTTAATGATAAGTTTATAAATTCATTGTATAATGCAATTAATCCTTTTCTTTGTTTTGGAAATACGAAATATAATTTTTTTAAATTTTCATATTTTATTTTTTTTATTTCTTTTATTTCATCATTTTTTTTTTTCATATGTATTGTAATATTATTATTATTAATTAAATCATCTTCTTCATCATTATCATCTTCTATTATATTTTCTATGTCTTTATTTTCTGTTACTCTTACATAATATGTATAATCATCTTTTCCTAATTTAATTTTTTCAAAAAATAAATTATATTTTACTCCTATTGAATTATAATCAAATATATTTTTATCAACATATTCTTTCAATTTAGAAAATTCCTCTTTTAAAAAAAAAAGTTTATATAAATATATTTTATGTAAAAAAATAAGTTCTTCTTCACTTTTCTCTCTATTTTTTAATTTTAAATAGTCATTATTCATTAATGCACTATTATGATGTGAATGAACACAATCAAATAAATTTGATTTTTTTCTATTAATTTCTCCTTTTTTTATAGGTTTAATTTCATCTTTTTTTAAAAAATCAGATTCATCAAAAGAACTTTCATCATTAATATCTTCACTAATTGAATCAAAATCAATAAAAGAATCTTGTTTATTTAAAATATTACTTCTATAATTTAATATAAAATTTGGAATTTGAATTTCAGATTCTAATTCAATATTTTCATTAGTGTCTAATAATTGTTTTGGTGGTTTTAATTTTGAAATATCCTCTAATATTATACTTTTTTCTGATGCTTCATGCAGAAATGATTTTCTAAAAAAAGATGAAGTAACATTAATGTTTGGTGATTTCATATCAGCTAAAAAATTCATATTATTATTTGGATTTAATTTTGAAATTAAATTTTGATTAGCATTTGGATTTTCATTTTCATTAGAATTATTATTATTTTGATTTGACCCTTTATTTGTTGGTGTAAATATTAAATTATCAAGATTAAAACTCTTTGGATTTGTTTTTCTTTTATCAATTACTTTTTTTACTATTCCTGATAATGTTTTTTTTATCTCATTTATTCCTTTTTTTGTAATTGATGAATGTGAAGACATTAATTTTTTATTTTTAATTACTATCATATTTTTATATAAACCAATAAATTGAGGACAAATTGCATAAAAGGGAATATCATAATTTTTAAATAATTGTTTATTTTCAATATTAAATTTAGTCATTAAATGAGATGACATTCCTTGAATAATAAAATAATTATCAATTAATATTAAATCTTCATTTTTATCTTTATTTAACATTACAATAAATAAAACTGAATTATTTAAAATTGGAAAGAGATTTACACTTAATTGAATTATAAAAATATTATTATCTTTATCTTTACCAAATGCTTTAAAATTTTTCTTACCTAAAATATTTTTTTTTCCAATTGAAAAATAATTTTTTATGAAAGAAGTATGAATTTTTGCAATATTTTTTGGCATTATAATATTACAAAGCTTTCCTTTTAATTCTTCTTTTGAATAACCAAATAAATCACTTATTGTTTTATTAATTACTAAAATTTTTCCTTCATGTCCTTTATCTCCACTTCCTATTATAATTCCTGTATCTTTTCCAAATAAAATACTAAAATAATTTATTTTACCTAAATCTAATGTTCCTCTATCATGTTTTTTTTTTTATAAATTCTAATTTTCTCTTTGTTATAAAATCATTATTTACTGTTTCAACATATAAAGAATATAATTCAAATATTTCATTTGCTCCATTATAAATAATAAATAATTCATTAAAAAGTTTTGATATTTTTAATTTTGAAAATCTAATTTTTTCAGTTAATTTAAAAAAATCATTATAATTTATTGCATCTTCATTATTTTTTAAATTTGTCCAAAATAATAAAGAATAATTAAGATCATTTGTAATTTCTTGAATAAATTGTTTTGATAATTCATCATATTTAAAATAAAATGAAGGATTTAATTCTGATAAACTATAAACTGGTTTATTTTTCCCTTTTAATCCTTGTATTAAATAATTTCTAATTTTAATTTTTAATCTTTCAAAACAAAACAATTCATTATATGTTAATTTTAATCTTTGTATTTTTTTTAATATATAAAGACTTTGACATACATTTTCAATTACTGTTAAATTATAAAATGATAATGTTAATAAAAGATCTGGAAAAGCATTATTTTCAGCTAACCAAAAATTCAATAATACTACAACAAAAGAATTTAAAAAAATTTTATTATTAATTAATTGTTTTTCATCATTTGACCATTCATCAGTTTTAGGCAAATATATTTTTTTATTTGACTTTGTTAAACATGATGGATTATTACATTCATTTTTATGTAATTCTAATATTCCCATTAATAAAGTTTTTCTTTCTTCATCTTCATCATGTGTATTTATTAGTCTAACTAATTCTTTTATAAAATATAAAACATAATAATGATTTTTAATTTTAAAAAAAGATGTTTTATATATTAATTTATAATCTAAATAATATGAAACTTTATAACCTGCAAAAATAACTAATAAACTTGAATAAATAAATACTAATCCTATATTATCAATTGGAAAAATATAAAATATTAAAAATAGTATTGATACCCATATATATAATAAATGAAATATTCCTGAAAATAAAAAAACAGATTTTTCATGAAATAAATGAACATAAAGAAAATAATGAAAAAAATAAATAGAAGTAAATAAATTATAAATTAAAAAAATATATTTTGAAAGATAAGTTTGATTTAAAACAAAAGAATAAATAATTTCATGTATAATCATCATAAAATCATATGAACAATTTGCTTTAGATAAATATGAATTAGATAAATAACAAGAATCATTATGAAAAATTTGAATAGTAAAATTCATAATTGTTGAATATATAAATGAATAAATATAACAAATAGAAGTAAAAAAATTATCTTTAAAAGAACAACTTGAATCTAATATAATATTATTTTTATTTCCTTTAAAACAAAAATTTACTATAGATAAATCTAATATCATATTATATGCAATATATATAAAAAATTTAAACAAATAAATGAAAATTTTTTTTTTAAAATCAAAAAATGATTGTTTATTTGTTACTTTAATCAAAAAAATAAAATAAATTCCTGAAATATTAAAAAAAAAAAATAAACAATATGATATTATTTTATATTGAGAGAAATTATTTCTAAAAAAATTTTTTAATCTAGTTATTTTTTCAATGTATGATAAAAACTTATCAATTGAATTATCCATTTTTAAAATTCCAATTTGAGGAGAAAAAAAACCAGAAATTAATTGAAGATAAAAAAAACATAAATAAAAAAAAATTTCGATTCTAGAATTACTTTGATTTGTTACAAATATATCTGATAAAATTATAAATCTTTCAAAAAAACTTAATTCATCTCCTTCATATAATTCAATTTCATCTTCTGACATTTTAATTAATAGTATATTATTTTGCCAAAAATAATATAAAAGGAAATTATTAAAAAATATTTAGAATATTTTTAAATATATAAAAAAATATAAATTTTAAAAATTGATTTTTGTAAAATAAAATAATAAAAAATAAAAAATGGAAAATTTCAATTCTTCATTTATAAAAGAAAAAGGATTAAAGATGCAAATAGTAGATTTAGATAATGGTTTTTTTCCTAATACAGATATTACAGGAAATATAATAATACTAAATAATTCAATAAATCCAAATTCAATATCTTTAGAATTACAAAGAGAACAATATATTTCTAATAATAATAAAATATTATTAAATGAAACAACAATATTAGATGAACACATATTAGAAGTTAATAATTTAAAAACAATTGATTTTACTTTTCCAATACCTGAGGATTTAACACCAAGTTTTGAATATCCTTTAAATAAATATAAATGTTATATAAGATATTATCTTATTGGAAAATGTACTTCAAATGATAAAGTTTATAGTTGTTCATATATTATTTTAATTAAAGCAATATATCATGAAGAAAATATTCAAAATAAATATGAAGTAAAAACTAATATTTCAACTTATTTTAATAATAAAGGTGAATGTGAAACTATAATATATGTTGATAAAAATTATATAACTTTTGATGATCAAATGAGTTTCAATATTGAAATTCATAATGAAAAATGTAAATTAGATCTTTCATATATTAAAGTTACTATTCAAAGAGATATTTTATTTACTTCATCAGATAAAAAAAAATTACTTAATGATCAAACTATAAATAATAGAATTAATCACAAAATAAATATTAAAAAAGAAGAAAATGGAACTGAATATTTAAATATTAATTTAAATAAAAATGAAAATTTTAATTTGGGTGGATGGGTTAGTCCATATAAAAATTTTAGTATTTTTTATTTAATTCCAAGTATTTATACTACTTATATAAAATGTATATATAATATGAAAATAACTATATATTTAAAGGACAAATTTATTAGTAAAAATCATAGACCAAGAATTATAATTCCTATTCAAATTGGTCATCAAACAAAAGAAGAATATGATAAGATAAAAAAACAAAAAAATAATTCTGTTTTTAATTCTGATTTTTTAATTAGTCAATTTGAAGAAAAACAAAAAACTTTAGAAGATTATAGAAAAATTGAAGGAGAAGATAATATTGATTTTATATTTTAAATCAATTATTTCTAAAAATAAAAAATTTAATGAAAATAGATATTATTAAAATAATATCATTTAAATATTAAAAATAGAAAAATTAACTAAATTTTAAAATCATAATATATTATTTAAATCTCATTTCAAATATATAAAAAACATTTAAAAAACCAAAAAAAAAAAATAAATAAAAACCAACCTAAAAAACCAATAAAAAAACCTTCAATCAAACCTTCAAAAAAAAAAAAAAACAAAAAAAAACATAAAAACCTAAAAATAATCATTCACTTTTCCCACAATATCCTAAATATCCTGAGCAATATCCAGTATAATTTTTTCTATTTAAATCCTCATCTTCAATTTTAATTCCATTTCTTTCTTGTATTTCCTTAGGCATTTTTTGTACAATTTTATCAAATAATTCATTAACATTTTTATCTAATTTAGCAGAAACTTCAGTATAAAAGCTTCCAATATCATTTGCATATTTTTCAGCATCATCTTTTTTAACAACTCTAGAATCTTCTAAATCAATTTTATTTCCACATAATGCAATAATAATATCAGGATTAGCTTTTTCCATTAAATCTTTAACCCATGTTTTTGCTCTTTCAAAAGAACCTAAATTTGCAACATCAAAAACTACAATTGCAGCTTTTGCATTTTTATAATAAAGTGGTGTTAATGAATGAAAACGTTCTTGTCCTGCTGTGTCCCATATTTCAAATTTTACTATTCTATCTTCATGACGTATTTGCTTTGTTAAAAATAATGCTCCTATTGTTGCTTGGTGTAGATTTGTAAATTTACCATTTACAAAACGTTGAGCTATTGAACTTTTTCCTACTGCTTCTTCACCCAGGATTACTAATTTAAAAGAATGAACTTGTAAGTCTGAGGTATCATCTTGATTTGACATTTTTTTATTTTTTTTTTTGAAATTTTTTTATTTTTTTAGTTTTTTATTTGTTACTGTTTTTTTTTTAAATAGGTTTTTTTTAGTTTTTTGAAAATTTTTGAATTTTTTTTTTTTTAAATTTTTTTTTTTTTTTTTTTTAATTATTATATTTTTATTTTTTTTTTTATTTTTTATATTTATATATTATA
>JAEEGK010027602.1_pt1 | contig 11454 bp, 7 predicted proteins | sample 8958771 | NCBI WGS metagenome assembly JAEEGK01 (sample SAMN16246547, study PRJNA631951) | gut metagenome | biome: gut microbiome; feature: rumen; material: SC-attached | host: Bos | place: Iran: Karaj | collected 2018-10 | reverse complement strand
CTGTAAAAGAAGTGATAAATGAATGAGCATCGCTTGCTTTACAAGCCGCTTCTATCTGCTCTTGAGTTGCATTTTCGTTTCCCCACAAAAGATTTTCTTTTATAGTTCCGCTGAACAAAACATTTTTCTGAAGGACCATGGCAACAGAATCGCGGAGAACTGTAAGGTCATAGTTTCTTAAATCTACGCCACCCAAAAAAATTTTTCCTGAAGAAACGTCATAAAGTCGTGGCAATAAAGAAACCAGTGTTGTTTTTGAAGAACCTGTTCCTCCAATAATTCCAATAACTGAACCACTTGGAATTTCAAAATTTATATTTTTTAAAACAAGATTATCAATATTTTTTCCATAGTAGAAATTTACGTTTTCAAATTTTATTGAACCGTCTTTTACCTTTAAAACAGGCTTTTCGCAATTGGCTATATCCGGAACTTCGTCCAGAATTTCTATAATACGATGATTAGAAGCCTGAACCATTACAAGAGAAACGAACACCATGCCAAGCATCATCATTGAAGAAAGAACCTGTGTTACATAAGTAAAGAAGCTGATAAGTTCACCGGACTGCATTGTTCCAAAAATAACCTGCTTGCCGCCAAACCACATAACAGCAATCATCGCGCTGTACATTACAATCTGTAAAAGCGGCATTAAAAGGATGATTAATTTTTCTGCATGAGCCTGAGCCTTCTTTACATCTTCTGCTGCTTTTTTAAATTTATCTTCTTCGAAGGACTGTCTTACATAAGCTTTTACAATTCTTATTCCGATCAGGTTTTCCTGAATTGCTCCGTTCATTACGTCAAACTTTTTCATCATTTTTTCAAAACGTGGAAAAGCTAAAATAGAAATTAATATAATTCCCAGGGCAATAACAGGAATCGCAATTAAAAACAGCATGGCCATTTTTGAATTCAAACGGAATGCCATAATTGTTCCTGCAATCATCATAAACGGAGAACGCACGCACATATGAATAAGCATTCTGTATACATTCTGTGCCATATTCACATCGGTTGTAAGACGGGTTACAAGAGAAGCTGTACTGAATTTGTCGATATTTGCAAACGAGAAAGTCTGAATCTTATTATAGAGGCGTTTTCGTAAATTATAACCGAAGCCCTGTGCCGCAACTGTAGAAAATCTGGTTCCAAGCATTCCGCAGCACAAAGAAATAATTGCCAGTGCAACCATTGTAAGTCCGTAATGAATTACAAACGGAAGATCGCTGTTATAAATTCCTTCATCAATAATTTTTGCCATAATAAATGGAATAATAACTTCCATTACAACTTCTCCAATCATTGCAATTGGAGACAGGACTGTATTCACAACATATTTTTTTTCCAGTCCCGAAACAAGCTTTCTTACTGTAGACATAATTTAAAAACTATAAAAATATAATAATAAAATCAAGTCGGCTAAATAAATATTACTTCATCAAAGCCGCATCCCAGCATAAACTGTTTTATAATGCGTTTAGCGTATTCTTCGCTCTCTCTAAGAATGCCTTCATCGATCATGCCTTCTGCCGCGGCAATTCTTGCAGCGTTTATTTCATCCATTATTTCCTGCGTAGTAATAGGAACAAAAATACTCTGTTTGTCATCAAAAATTTCCTGCTTAACTATTTCGTTTCCAAGAATTTCTGCGGCCGGTAAATGAATCTTTACGGAATTATCTGCTTCGTTTATCTGATAAGATATTTCTGTAAAATCTGCAATTCCAACACGGATTATTCCCGAATATTTTATAATACTGTAGCTTTTTGCAAAGCCCGAAGTCTTTTTAAGGGAAATAATATCACTGTAACGATATTTGCTTGTTACAAGCTCCTGACAAAAAGAAAGCTGACGGTCAATCAGTGCCGCCTTAGATTCAGATTTTGTTTCAAAAAAGTCAGAAAAATGCCGCGAAGCAAACCAGAAAGTTCCGCAGCCTAAAATGAAAATTACAATAATAGTTACAATCCTAAGCACGACACGGGTAAAAATCGGATGCTTTTTTGTGCGCTCAGAACGGTTTCTTACAGACTCTGCCTTTTTTAAAAGTCCGTTATTGCCGGCTTTTTCAGTTAATTTATCTTTCATACAAATATTATACACGTTTACCATATTTTTTGTTGTTTTTTTTATATATTTTTTATATTTTTAAAAATGGAGGACTTAACATGGAAGACGAGTCAAAAATTCAAAAAAAGCGTGTAAAAAAGACATTTACACCGGCAATCCTAATCTGGCTGATTATTATTGGCCTTGCAGTAATCGCAGGTTTTTCAAGTTTTTATATTGTAGATGAAACTGAAAACGTAGTTGTAACCCGATTCGGAAAATACACTCAGACTGTAGGTTCGGGACTTCATGCTAAACTTCCATTTGGAATTGATAAAGCATATAACGTTCCTGTAAAAGTTGTTCAGACAGAACAGTTTGGATTTAAAACTGTAAAAGCCGGACGCAACAATGAATACAAAAACAATATCGGAACAGAAAGCACAATGCTTACAGGCGACTTAAATATTGTTGATGTTGAATGGATTATTCAGTACAGAATTGTAGATCCTAAACAGTGGCTTTTTGGAGTTTATGAAAAGGAACAGACTATCCGCGATATTTCACGTTCCGTAATTAACACTCTTGTAGGCGACCGCGCAATTCTCGATGTTATGGGAAGTGAGCGAACAAATATTGAAACACTTGCCCTTGATATGATGAATGAAAACTTTACTCAGCTTGGGCTTGGAATTAGTGTAATTGCAGTAAAGCTTCAGAATATTGTTCCTCCTAGCGGAGTTCAGGATGCTTTCGAAGATGTAAACAAGGCTATTCAGGATATGAACCGCTTTATAAATGAAGGAAAGGAAGCTTACAATGCAGAAATTCCTAAGGCACAGGGAGAAGCAGACCGTCAGATTCAGGTAGCAGAAGGTTATGCAGCAGAACGTGTAAACATGGCAAAGGGTGATGTTGCACGATTCAATGCAGTTTACGAAGAATATAAGCGTTCACCAAAAGTAACAAGAGAACGAATTTATCTTGAAACTATGAATGAAATTTTTGGTTCAGAAACAAAACCGGAACTTATCGACAGCGAACTGGATAATGTTCTTCCGGTGAAGAATTTAAAGGCTAACTAGGAAGGGGGTAAAAAAATGTCAAAAGCTATGAGAAAATTTTTCGGCTGGTTAATTGCTATAGTTATTTTACTGATTGTTTTCCTGTTTATGGGACCTTTCTATATAGTAAATGAAGGAAATCAGGTTGTTGTTACCCGCTTTGGTAGTATTGTAGATACTCACACAGATTCAGGACTTTACTTTAAAATTCCTTTCCTTGATAAAGTAACAACTTATCCAAAACTTGTACTTTCTCTGGATGGAGATGAACAGCGAATTCCTACTAAAGAAAATCAGTTTATTATTGTAGATACAACTTCAAGATGGAGAATAAGTGATCCTGCAAAATTCTATCAGAGTCTTACAAATCTTGATAACGCCTACAATAAACTTTCTGATATTATTGATTCTTCGTGCAGAACTGTAATTACTCAGAACAGACTTTCTGAAATTGTAAGAAGTTCAAATATAATTAATGAATCTTCTTCAAATACAGATGAAGAAAATGAAGAAGCTAAAGAAATTGTTGAACTTGTAAATGAATCAGCTTCTAACGAAATTGTTACAAAAGGAAGAAGTGAACTCTGCCGCCTTATGACAGTAGAAGCAAACAAACTTGTTCCGGAATATGGAATTGATTTGATTGATATTGTTCCGCGCCAGATTAAATATTCAGATGAACTGACTGAATCTGTATATAATAGAATGATTAAGGACAGAAATCAGGTTGCACAGGCATACCGTTCTCTTGGAGAAGGTAAAAAAGCTGAATGGCTTGGTAAGCTCGAAAGCGATAAAAGAACAATTGCTTCTGAAGCATACCGCAAAAGCGAGGAAATAAAAGGTAACGCAGATGCAGAAGCTGCAGCCATTTATTCACAGGCCTACAACCGCGATCCTGAATTCTATATGTTCTGGAAGAGTATGGAATCTTATAAAGCAAATTTAAAGGATTACCCTGCTACTTACAGTACAGACATGGATTATTTTGATTATCTTTACAGCCCGGATGGAAAGCGATGAAACTGATTGAACTTGTTGATGAACAGTTAAGATTAAATTCACATCTTAATGAATATTCTTTTGGAAAAACAAATTATGAAGCTGCACTGGCACAGGAAGGAAAATTTTGGGATGGAAAGAAATTTTCTAACTGGTCATTCAATGATGTTCAATCATTCAACGTAGAAGGCAAAGAAGAAAGATTTGTTTTTTACTGCGGAGATAATCCGCTCGGTAAGAAATTCAAATCACTGCAGGAATATTTTGAAGAAGGCGGAGAACAGATGTTTTCTGCCGCAAAGCTTATGTGCAAAGTTCTCACAGAAGCTGCAGAAGAAGAAATAGAAATTCCTAAGGTTGGTCCCGCAGGAATTCTTATTAATTCAGATAATTCCATTCTGTTTATGCCTCAGGATTTATTTATTAATTCTACAAACGGGCTTTCAAAAACAGAACAGTTTTATGCGCAATATGTAATTTTAAATCAGACGCTTTCTGAACTGCCTTCTTTATGTTTTACAAGGGCATGTATTGCTTACAAAGCACTCACAGGATTTTTCCCGTTCCAGAATGAAGAACTTGTTGAACGCAATTCCGATATTCTGGACCGGAATTTTATGCCTGTTGAATTATGCATTCAAAACCTGAATCCGCAGCTTGCTAAAGAAATTAACAGAGGCTTAAAACTAAATTCAAATATTGTAAACATTCCGGGAAAAAGAAAAAAAGGAAAATCTAACGAAGATTTAACTCCTGTAAAGGAATTTCCTGTAGAACTTTTAGATGAAGCCTGGAAGCTTGCAAAAGAACAGCAGAAGAACGGCAACAAGGAATTCGAAGAACGTGCCAGAAATTATATGAAGGCAAAAAAATCACGGATTTCTGCAAAAAGAAAACTCAGAAAAAATTCAATTACAATTGTTGCTGTTTTTATTGTTGCTGCAGTTGCCGGTTTAATAACTTTAGATACAGTAAAATCAAAGCAGTCTGAATTCACTTCCAAAGGCTTAAATTCCGAACAGACAATTCAGGCTTTCTTTTACGGTGTAAATACACAGGCTACAACTCTTCTGGATAATATTTCCAAAGGAAAAAGCTCAAAGCGCTTTATAGATACAGTAAGTCAGGTTTTTGTTTTAAGCAAACAGCGCGAATCTTACGGTTCAAAAGGATTTGTAACTCCGGAAAACTGGCTTATCTACTCTACTACAGAACAACGCTATAACAATTCAGCAATCTATGGAATTACAAATTTACGAATTGATGGTTCAAATAAAATTTCCGAGCTTGATGTAAAAATGTCTACATTTAAAGATAAGCCTGAGCCTGTAACAAAAGAAGGCAATGTAAGCTTATCAAAAGGTTCGGTTTCCGTTCATACTGCAGATTATTATTTTATTCACACAGAAGACGAAGAACATTTCTTCCAGGTAGAAAAAAGACATTCAACCTTTACGCTTACCTACATTAAAGACAGGTGGATAATAACTGATATTGTTTCCGATGCAGAAGTTCTGGACGTTGACTGCAACAAATTCAAATCTGATTATTTCAATGCTTTGACGGAATTTAATTATAACCAGCTTGAAGCCACAGCTTCTTTAAGGGAAAAATACAACTGGCTTCCAACTGATTATGCAATGAAAATAGAAAACGACAGACTTATCTGGGAAGCAGAACATCCAATGGAAGTTCTTGGATTCTAAATTTACATGGCCGATTACGGCCATTATCCGCTGCCAAAACACAGAACCTCATTTTATTTTGACAAAATTTTAATTTTTGTCATTGACACTCTAACACTCTTTTAATATTATTAAACCAACAATTATTTCACGAGGTTATTATGGAATACAATGTTGAAAAACAGCACGCAAAGGGAAAACTTCACGCTATTGAGCGTATCAATGCACTTTGCGACAAAGGAACATTCGTAGAGACTTATCAGGGTGTTAAGCATAACTGCACAAGCTTTGGAATGGATAAAAAAGATATTCCTTATGATGGTGTAATTACTGGTTTTGGAAAAATAAACGGACGTAAAGTTGCTGTTTATGCACAGGACTTTACAATTCAGGGTGGTTCGCTCGGACATATGCACGGCCGCAAAATTGCTGACCTTACAAAAATGGCAATCGATGCACGCTGTCCTGTAATTGGAATTAACGACTCGGGTGGAGCCCGCATTCAGGAAGGTGTAGAAGCGCTCGGCGGATACGGTAACGTATTCAACCAGAACGTTCGCGCTTCCGGTGCTATTCCTCAGATTTCTATCATCGCAGGTCCTTGTGCCGGTGGTGCCGTATATTCTCCTGGAATTACAGACTTTATTTTTACTGTTGATCAGGTAACTCAGATGTTCATTACAGGTCCTAAGGTTGTTAAGTCTGTAATGTTTATGGATATTTCTGCGGAAGACCTCGGTGGTGCTTCAATTCACGCAACAAAATCCGGAGTATCTCACTTCCGCTGCGACAACGAAAAGGACTGCTACGAGCAGGTTCGCCGTCTTCTTGACTATATTCCACACTACTTCGGTGACCAGATTAAGCCGGACGAAAAGTTCAAGTTTGATGAAAAGAAGGCCGCAAAGAAAATCAAGGAAATCCTGCCGGAAAATCCACGCCAGGGCTACGACGTTCGCGAAGTTATTAACTGCGTAATTGATGAAGATTCTTTCCTTGAAATTATGAAGGAGTTCGCAATCAACTGTGTAGTTGGCTTTGGTAAGATTGAAGGACGCACTGTTGGTATTATCGCTAACAACCCTAAGGGACTCGGCGGCGTTCTCGACTGCGACGCTTCTGATAAGATTGCCCGCTTTATCCGCTACTGCGACAGCTTTGATATTCCTCTTCTTACTTTCGTTGATGTTCCAGGCTTTATCCCAGGCCCTCAGGAAGAGCAGAAAGGTATTATCCGCCACGGTGCAAAGGTTATTTATGCCTACAGCGAGGCTACAGTTCCTAAGCTTACAGTTATTCTTCGTAAGGCTTACGGTGGTGCTTACATTGCTATGTGTTCTAAGCATCTTGGTGCAGACTTTGTTTATGCATGGCCAAAGGCTGAAATTGCTGTAATGGGTGCAGAAGGTGCTATTGAGATTTTGTTCGCAAAAGAGCTTAAGGATCCTAATAAGGCCGCTGAAGTTCAGGCTGCATCAGAAAAATATAAGAGCGAAATCATGACTCCTTATATTGCAGCAGAGCGCGGATATATTACAGAAATTATTCAGCCGGAAGATACACGTAAGAGAATTGTTGCAAGCTTCGACTTCCTTGAAACAAAGATCTTTACAAACAAACCGCTTAAGAAGCACGGAAATATTCCGCTTTAATCCTGGGCTGTGGCCGCATCAATCGGCTCCAGCTCAGAAAGATAGAATTCAGCTTTTTTAAGAACCTCCCAGCAGGCTCTAAGCGAGTCTCGCCAGGTTCTGTTATGATGGCCTTTAATAGATGCAATATTCTGAAGGCCATCATGTATTTTATCACGTTCGTCTGTAAGAATACCGTTTAGACACTTGTCCATCATTTTTGCACCCTTACAAAACTTTTTTACACATTCACGTATTTCAGACTCGGTAGTTGTCATCATGGAATCAATCTGATTCTGTACCTGGAACGAACGTATACGGCTTGTAGCAAACTCATCAAACTGAGCACCATACTCACCTTCCGGAGCAAGACGGTCTATCAGCTCCAGCATCTGAGTGTTAGCCTGTACAAACAGATTTAAACCTTCTGAATATTCAATTCGGTTTTCGTTACGAACAAAAACACCTTCCATCATAACATCATTAAAATATGCTACCATTTCTTCGTAACGGTTTTCGCAGAACCACGATAAAAATCCGCCGGTAAGCTCGCAGGCAAATGGAACCCGAAGCCACAAAGCCTGCCATGGTCTGTATCTGAGAGTTGGGAATTCAAACAAACCAAAATCGTTTCCAAGATATGTTTCGAGATTTTTCTTTTTTCGTTCGCGAAGCCAGTCTGCCCAGCGGACATCAATAATTTTTCGCCACTGGGTACGGAAGTTAGGGAACCAGCCCTCTACCCCATCTATATTACCAGGAAGCCAGTCGTAATCAGCATTCATAATTTTTCCTACTTTAATAATAGGCACACTGGAAATAAACATCTGCAACGCACCAAGACACTGGTTTGCTTTTGCAATAAATTCTTTTATTGTTCGTTCAATATCTTTTTCCTGCGCATTTTTTGTCATTTCCTTACGCTGGCTGAACATAAGCATTGCTTCGAGCACTTCGTTCTGAACAGACATAATATTTGAAAAAACAGCCGCAAAGCTTGAAAAATCATTAACTGCATTTCGGTACGGGCAGGTATAATTGTTCTCTGTAAGATTTGTAAACTGTGAAGTAAAATGAATATATGGAAGTCTGGTAAACTGACGCAGCCAGTTCACAGAGCTTACTGCACTGTAAAGATTACTTTTTGTTCCGCCGTCTATATTTTTCAGAATATCATCAAGATTTTTAAGCAGTTTATTTTTTGTATCCTGATTTGGGTCTGTATCAAATGAAAGAGAAAAAGGGTCTGCCTCTGCAGTAATTTTATCCGAAAGTTCAGGTGCAACAAAAGAGCTTAAGAAAACATAAAAGTCACCCGGATTATCATCAATAAGATTAAAATACGGCTTAAAAAATTCTGCAGCAGACTTAAGTGATTTAAGGTGTTCATAAAAAACTGAATCGAGCAGGTAGTTTTTGTGATTCAGAATACCAGGATGGTCTCGGTTTATTCGTCGGGCCATAGAAGCAAGTACATCTTCATTATAGATTTTTTCGGGATCTTTTTTTTCTATTAAGCTTCTGAGCCAGAGAAAAAAACGGTAAAAGGCAGATTCTCTTCTAAAGCGGATATGCAGGGTTACATTTTTTTCAGGCAGCTGCTCTTCTGTATCCATGAGCTGCACAACAGAAACTGATGATTGATTTAATTTTTCCAGCATATTACTGCGTTCTTCCGAATCCATGCCGGCAACAAGTTTGTCGAACGCGCTTCTGTTTAAGGTATCTGCCATACATTAATTATATCGGAAAAGACTTAATCTTCAAGTAATAATTTTTTAAAAAAAATAGTAGACAAATTCATAAAAATATCGGATAATATATGTGTTCTTCATGGAAGGGACTATATCAAAAGTGTTTTCGGAGATTTTACTATGAGAAAACTTAGAGTTTTAGCATGTGCAGCATTTGCAATGTTCGCAGCATCAGCTTTATTTGCTGCTGGTTACAAGGTTGAATCATTCACAGGAAAGGTTACCTATGAATCTGCTCCTGGAAAATGGACTGCTGTAGAAAAAGGTCAGGATTTGCCTGCATCAACAGTTATTCAGACTGGAGTTAATTCTACACTTGTTCTTTCACTTGATGGTTCAAAAGTAAATATCAAGGCTATGCAGAAAGGTACAATCGAAAGCCTTGCATCTGTTGCTTCTACAGGAACAGGAATTAAGAAGGGTTCTTCCCTCAAGAGTTCTGCAGTTGCAGCTGATTCTAACAAGACAAGTAAGTCTGTAGTTACAGCTTCTTCTCGCGCAAGCGAAGCGAAAGAAGATTACGACTGGGACGAGTAATCAAATAAAATAAACAACCCAAAATCCTGTGTTTAGGTAAAACCCAACACAGGATTTTTTTTTAGGTTTCCGGGGGCAGCCCGAAAGCAAAAATAATTTAAGAGAGAGAAAAATGAAAAAGTACACATTCCTTTTAATTCCGTTTATTTCTGTTGTTGTAAGTACCCTGCTTATTTTTACAAGTCTTGATAATAAAATTGCAGACTTGTTTCAGCGTGCATTACCAGACCTTAATGAATCAGACAATGTTATAATGGTAAACATTGATGACTCTTCGGTAAATGCAATTGGTACATGGCCATTTTCACGCGAGGTTTACGCAGATTCCCTTGTTATCCTTAAGGATCTTGGAGCCGAAGCTGCCGTATTCGATTTAAGTTTCCTGGACAAGTCTCAGACAAAGGTAAACAAAGATTATGTTGAATCTGAGCTTCCTCATTATGTAGACGAAGACTTTACAGAGCTTTCTGCACAGATTTCGTGGCTTATGAATGAATCGGAAGGAGCTGATATTTCAGAAGACCTTACCGGTGTTATGGATTCTGTTCAGAACCGAATTAAGACTGCAATTCAGTATTCTATCCGAGACGTAGATGAAGCACTTGCAAATGACCTTAAATTTTTTGAGAACTCGTATCTTACCCTCACCTTCGACGACGGCTTTCCTCCTTTAGGTGAAGTTGCAGAAAACTATCTGTCAGAAGAACTTTCGCTCAAAAATATTTCTGTTGCAAAAAATGCACGAGTTCCACGCTTCAAGGGTGTTGAACCTGCAATCAGCGACTTTTTATTTAATGCTAAAAAGGCAGGCTTTGTAAATGCACCTGCCGACAAAGACGGCTTCCTTCGCCGCCTTTACCTTGTTTTTGAATACAAAGGAAACTATTATCCTCAGTTGCTTTTTGCTCCAATCCTGAATTATCTTGGAAATCCTAAGGTTGAAGTTTACAAGCACAAAATCGTTCTTAAAGACTGTCAGTTCCCGGACAGTACACGCGACTTAAAAATTCCGCTTGCACAGGACGGCTCTGTATTAATCAAATATCCTCAAAAAAGTTATTACGATTATAAGAGTATTACACTCTGGTCTGCATACCGCATCAGCCTGCTGGAAAAAGACCTTGTAAACAGCCTTAAAGAGCTTAGTGAAAACGGATTTTTCAGCTTCTGGGAAGGAGACCTTCCTTACGAATATTACGAAGCAGCAGCCGGATTTATTCACGACGCCCTTGTTGCAGACGATGAAGAAGCTGGTGTTACTTATGAAGATTATTACAGCTATAAGCAGGCCTTTTATGATACAACAAAAGACTTCCTTTACGGCTCTTCCGAAGCAGACCTCATTGCTTCTGTAGAAGACGATGAAGAAACTGCCGCATTTATTGCAGACAGCATGAAGACTGTTCGCGAGATTTACGAAGAGCTTGTAGCTTCACGCGAACGTGTAAAGAGCAAGGCATCCGGTTCGTTCTGTATTTTTGGTACAAGTGCTACAAGTACAACCGACTTTGGTCTTATTCAGTATGAAGAAAAATATCCAAACCCAGGTGTACACTACACTATTGCAAATCAGCTTCTTTCCGGAGACTTTGTAATTGATTCTGCCTGGTGGATTTCTGTAATCATTGCGGTTCTGCTTTGCTTTGGCTACGGCTTTGTTTCTCAAAAAATCAGCAGTACAGGTCGCCAGCTCGCAATTGGTGGTGTACTGGAAGGTGCTGCAATTATC
>JAEEGK010027601.1_pt1 | contig 11454 bp, 9 predicted proteins | sample 8958771 | NCBI WGS metagenome assembly JAEEGK01 (sample SAMN16246547, study PRJNA631951) | gut metagenome | biome: gut microbiome; feature: rumen; material: SC-attached | host: Bos | place: Iran: Karaj | collected 2018-10 | reverse complement strand
ACATCTGTCATAGCGCCGGTCAGTCCGGTCTGTTCTGCATCGCCGGAACCCGTGGTCTTGGTCATGTTGTCGCCCGCGGTGATGGTCACACTATATGAAGTCGCAGGCGTAGCATAACCATATACTTCAATTTTTTTAATACCTTTAGACTGATTTGCCAAAATTGGGACGCCATTTACTTTCGGTGTCTTATCCTCTTCCGTAGTTTCCACTACAAATGGCGCTTCGCTGTCTGTTGCTGCACGGTCTTTGTCATCATAGAATACGCATTTGGTGATGGTATATCCTTCGGCAGGGACAACGGTTGCTGTCCAACCATAGCCCCACCATCCCCAGATAGCGATGTATGATGAGCTACCGTATGGCGAATAACTGAACGAAACGGTTGCTACATTCGCTGTGCTGTAGCTAGCCTGTTCCTGACCTGTTGCCGTAATGGTAGTGAGTAATTCTTCAGTAGGTGCTGCATATGCCGTCAGGCTAATTCCTGACATCAATCCGACAACCATCGCCATCGTCAGCAAAAAACTTATAATTATCTTACTTATTTTTCGTTTCATGTAACACTCTCCTTCTGTTATATATTATAAAAACCGCCGAATTTAACAAGGCTTATTAAGCCTATTAAATCCGACGGTTATCCATCATAATTATAAATAGTTATCTCCGAAAAAAGGACATAGTAATAGCTTATGCGATGCGATGCGATGCGATGCGATGCGATGCGATTAAGTATGTCCATTTTCCGCATAGTTGTCAAGTCCCTTTCCTACATTTTCTTATTAATTCAGCTATTATAAATCTCATAAATCAATCATTAAGTCATCATAAAATTACACTACAAGTGTATCAAATTTTAGGCAATTTTTCAATGAAACGTACCATGATATTTATCTGATTTTTATCAAATATCTTTAATAATCATCTTATTTAACTGCTACAAATATACAAACCAAAATCATATCAAATAAATTTCATAAAACGATTTACACACTTTCCTCTACCTTTGAAAAGAACCGCTTTAATTCCATTATAGGAATAGGTTTAGAATACTTATATCCCTGCAGATATGAGGCCGACATATCAATACACTTCTTTTCATCTTCCTCATTTTCAACACCCTCATATAATACAGAATAGTCAAGTCCCGAAAACATACTGGCCATACTTTCAACCATCTTTTCCGATCTTAAATCACTGCCACTCGCAAGTACCAGAGACCTGTCAAACTTGATGATATCAAAAGGAAGTTCCATGATTCTCTCCATATTTGAATATCCTGTTCCAAAATCATCCAGATAGAACTTAATACCTTTTTCTTTAAGTTCCTCTATCTTATTTTTCATAATTATAAAGTCACTCTCTGTCTGTGATTCAGTAATCTCTATGGCAACTTTCTCCTCTGGAATTCCACTTTCGCATATGATCTTATGAATATCCTGCGTAAATGATTCTTCCTTCAGCTCTGAGACAGCTACATTAACAGATATTCTATTTACCTCGTAACCTTCCTTTAACAGATACCTGATCTCATCACATGTTTTTTGAAGAATTATCTCTGTTAAAACATGTATATATCCATTTTCTTCTGCTAACGGAATAAATTGATCCGGAAAGATAAGCCCAATCCCTGGAATCTTAAGTCTCATCAAAGCTTCCGCTGTATCATATTTCCCTGTTTTTATGTTATAAACAGGCTGACAATAAGCAAGGACTCTCGGATCACGCAAATTTTTCCCTTTATATATGTCAGCAATTTCACTTAAAATCTTTTCATATCTTTCAAACTGTTCCACATCTTCATATCCAACCATATGGATTTCATTAGCTTCCATATTTCGATGGATACTTTTAATAAAACTAACAAACTCATTATTTTTGCTTATCTCATCAAAACACTCGCCCATTACAACTTTATAATCAAATCCATATTTATCATATTCACCTGAGAGATAATTTAGAATTCTGTTAATCTTATTTTCATAATCCGGATTGGTCTTTTTCTTAGCTATTAGAATAATATGTGCATTTGAAACCTGAAACAAAACAGCATTATGGAAATACTCAGTGGAAAACTTTCTGATTGAATCCTGAAGTGTTTTAGGCAAGACTGCTCCTTCAGAATCATATTCAGGAATATATAAGCTAAAGAATAATAATTCTACCTTTCGTCGATAATTATATTCAACCATATCCTTGAGAGCTGCAACATTAATTGCACCTAATTCTATATCATATGGAGTTGAATGAACCAAATATAGCATTCCAATCGTCGGAAACATAAAGGAAACTACTGTAAAAGATGACTGACCATGTTTTCCTTGGAGAAATAATATCAGAAATGCAACAATCATGGTTCCATAAAAACCATACATTACATATTTATATACTCTATCCCTATATGCCACCATCAAAAATATAATAACCGCAACAAAGGCAAGATATCCATATAGAAAAATATTGTATCCGGTTATAGCCGTTCCATCTTTATTAAGCCTGAATCCTGTTCCACTAACTGTCGTAATTATATCCGTTAATATAATAGATATATATATCCCACTGGAAATTATCATTGTCGGAATCTTCTTTTCTCTTTCCAAATGCTGCAATTCAACAATATATACCACATATAGCAGTAAATTAGAAAAAAGGAATCCATGATATAAACACCTTATTACATATACTGCAGTGTATTTACCATCTGTAATACCTGAATATATATGATGATAAATCACATCAGAAAAAGCAGCCAGCATAAGATAGGCCACTATGTTAAGATAAAGATAAAAGCTTCGGGTCTTATTTACATACGAAGTAAATATTAAAATCAGAATCACAAAACATGTTGCAATGACTGTAATATCTCCAACCGGCGAATAGTTGTCGAAATATAGTTGCCCAGCAACCCCTCCCATTCATGTATCCTCCAATTTTTTATTTTCCCCCATACCTTCACTGCAAACAAAAATAAAGAAACAGTATTTAACAGGACTCACGCCCTGTTAAATACTGTTTCTTAGTGTTTTTGTATTCATCACAAAAAGAACAGATCACTGCTGTCTGCTGTCTGCTGTCTGCTGTCTGCTGTCTGCTGTCTGCTGTCTGCTGTCTGCTGTCTGCTGTCTGCTGTCTGCTGTCTGCTGTCTAAAGATTGTCTTAAACTATTTTTCATCTGTCAAGTCCTTTCTTAGATCTGTTCTCTAGTCGTCATATCATCTTTTTTCAACAAGTCCAACATATGTAGCACGTTCAGCTTGTGGAATATTTAAAAGATCCATAGCCTGATCAGCAGTATATTTTAATTTTTCCATTATATCGATTATGTGACTAGTGGTTGTCTGTTCTTTCGTCTTCTTTGCTGTCTCATTTCGCATATCTTCCATAACTCTACACATTTCAGCCACCCCTTTCTCATCTTCTTTATAAAACCTGACTTTTTCTGCCAGTTCCCTAAAATTCATATCATCTGCATCTGTACAGAAGAAATCATGCATAAGCTTTCCGAGTTCTGTAGATGCATTTTTATCTGCTCCATTAACATAGATGATATGTTCACCATCATCAAACGATTTTCCTGTATTTGTTATCTTTCGTTCGATCTTATATAGCGGAAGTCCTTCCCCAATAACATCATTCTCTGTAATAAATATAACAAATGTTTCCGGCAGATCTGAATAATCTTCTCCTGACTTTAGCAAATGTGCATCAAGGATACTTGAGTGATATCTTGCCCTTTTTCTGTCTGCACCTTTATCCGATCGTTGAACCTCAATGTTATACTTCTTACCAGAATCATCATCTGCATCAATATCTAAACAGATATCTCTACCAAGTAAGTTCTTCATCTGTCTTTGTGTTGTCACACTCTTAACTCGTATATCCGGCTTATCAAGAATGATTCTGAGAAGAAGCTCAGCACCTTCAATATAGCCATCAAAACATGCATTCATAAAATCATCATCTATCAGCCTAAGTCCTCTAAGACGTTGTAAATCTTCCTGATGTAGTCTTTCCTTTTCAGCTGAATCTATTTCTACATCTGAATATACTGATGCTTTATTCTTTCGAACCTCTTCAAGTTTTCTATTTAGTTCTTCTATTTGATTAAGTATTTCCTGTTCTGTCATCGTCGCTCCTAATTTTATAATATCATATTAGGTATAATAGGTATCGATTTGTTTCTACAAATCGATGCTCCAACCAAAGGGAGGACACGCTACCCAAAGGGGAGCAATTTTATGAAATATAATCTTGGTACAATCATCTGAATCACCATAGATACAGTTGATAAACAGATTAAAATATAGCTTTTCAGAATGATTATACCAAAAAAACCACCGTCTCTCAATGAAAACACACGATTTACATATCCCTTATTGAGTCAATAAATATGTGATATCTCATCATCTTCTGATTTTTTAATAATACCCCCTGTTCCTCTTACAACTTCTTACATATGCTCGCCCGGCACTGTATATAAGGTGAACTATAATGTTTAACCAAATTAGGTTGATAGATAAGATGGATGTGATTTCTTCTGCAAAGAAGATTGTTATAGCAAGTGCGATTACTGCAACCCACATGGATATATGGTCAGCTATTTCTTCTTTGTACCATTTGATGTATTTCTTTCCGGCAAAGTAGATTATCATCCCAGGGACACCGCATATCAAGGTCATAATGATCACTATAATCATGTAGTGTAGTATCTGCTGCATAACATAAACTTCGACTTCATTTGCAGCTCTGGCACACCACATTCCAGCTGAGAATGCGCTAGTTGCAAGTGATTTTATTACCTTAGCAATTCCTTTAAAAAAGTTTATCAAGTTCTCGGTAAAGCACTCTGACTTAGCAGCCATAAATAATGTTATTATTACTGCATATAAGACTGTACTCCAAAGTTCAGACTGAATAGCAGCTATCATTGCTTTGTACTTAGCATCGGACTTTTTGATTCTTCCTCTATGTTCCTTTTCCAATGCTGATTTATACTTATTAAACATGATGGTGGCACCTCTGACGATTATGTCATCCTGCTCCCTTATCTTTACATCAAGTTCTGCTTTGGAAGATTTATATTTTTCCTTCTGCCTAATAAGATCATTATTTTTTTCTTCATAGTCCTCCTTAACGGCTGTGATCTCTTCTTCGCTTTTTCGCCTTATCTCGCTCAGCTCGTTCTCTCTCTGCCTGTCTCTCTCTTTCAGCTTCTCGTTCTCTTTCTCTATCAAGTCTGACTTGCTCTGCCTCACGATCTTCTCGCTCTTTATCTGCAATTCCCTCGTTAGCTCTCGCACTGCTGATTGCAGCTCTAACTTCTCTGAGGAAAGAGTCCTGTTCTGTGTCTTCAGCTTGTTGTTCTCTTCCATAAGGTTGTCGTTTTCCTTCTGTATCAGTTCCATCTGTGACACCAGTTCTTCTACGTTCCATAATTGCTCTGATTCTGTCATGTAATTCCTGCTCCTTTTCAGTTTTTATTCTTTTAAGTTCTGCAATTCGAATATCTGTCTCTTCAATATCTCTATCTGTCTGTTCGATTCTTTCGTCTGTGAAAAGAGTTTCTGATTCTCTTTGTTCAAGTTCTCGTTTAATTTTTCCAGCTCGTCTATCTCTTCCTCTTTCTCCTGAAGAGTAAATTTCTGTTCTGTTACGATATTCTCCAGTTTTGTTACTCGGCTCTGCAGAGTCTGGTTCATTATATTTAGATCCTCGTTCTCCTTCTCCAGCTTTTCCATAAGAGCCGTAAGCTCGTCCTGAATTTCCAGAACCGATATCAGTTCTTCCAGATTTTCTATTTTCAAATATTTTTGTAATTCTTTCATATATTCGTCTCACTTTCTTTGTAATTAGTTCAGATAATTCCTTAAAGCCTTTTACAATTTCTTCTCTTAAGAAATTTCTCTTTTTGATATCTCTATTTATCTCACATCGTTCGGATGTCTTCCCCTCTTTTTCCATCTGTCTTGCTGTCACACCTTCATGGATGGTTGGTTCAATCTCTAGCCCCTGTCTTTCATAAGACCTGTGATCAATATGTAGTTCAGGTGGAAGATATCTGTTACAATGTTCAGCCCATGATTTCCTCCACTGCTCGCATTTGCTGTGTTCATTCCAGTCATTTGCAGGAATAGAGATTCGTTCCCAGAGATATTCCGTTCCTTTACCTTTTCTAACACGGGTTTTCTGTTTCCCATTTTCATCCAGTGCCGGAATTCGATATTGAGAAGTATGTTCTCTATCTTTAGGATCATAGGAAGGTTTTGATGGATCATATATAGCTTTTCCATTTTTATCTCTGCCATTTGCAAAAACGGAAGTCTGTTTTGACTGCCATCCTTCTTCCTCATTTATTTCTCGTACTGTTAGCATTATATGAGCATGCGGATTTCCATCACCTTTATCGTGCAGTGCCCAGTCTGCAATCATTCCTTTGGAAGTGAAGTTTTCCTTAATAAAGCCTCTGACACATTCAATCTGTTCTTCCCTGGATAATTCATTTGGAAAAGCAACTTCAACCTCTCTTGCAAACTGTGCATCGGCTCTTTTTTCTACTTGCTGTACTTCGTTCCATAAAACTTCGCGATCCAGTAAACGGTCGGGCGCATTATCCGGAAGGATAATCTCATTCATGATCACTCCGCCTTTTCGGGTGTAATCATGAATGATGCCCGTTTCCTCGCTTGTAAGCTTTTCGCCTGAGCGATAAGCTGCTGCGGAAACGGCAGAGCGTCCACCGTTACGACCAATGATTTTTATGGAACAGTGATATATAGACATTTAACATCACCTTCTTTTTTATAAATATTTGTTAAATGGCGGGCGGATTGTTAAGGTGGCAAACCTTAACTCCCTCCAGGTGAAACCTGGCAGGAAGCCACCTGCGGCAAGGACAGCGTCCGTTGAGCATAGAAGCGTATTGGAAAAATCAGATTCGTAACCACTGAAATCATTCAGTGGTGTGAATATGATTTTGTAAATTCGCTTCGGGTGCTGCCTGCATAAGGCCCGCCGACGGAACGCGCCCGGCAGACTCTTTAGAGTCTGACCGGTTCGACCACAGGGAGAAACTTATACGATATGGGCTCCGCCCATATATAAGTGCGCCCTTGTCGGGAAGAGGAATCACTCATCTGGGCTTCCCTCTGATTTATCATCTGCCTCCTTTTCAGGCGGTAAGTCTTTCTCCATTGCCTTACTGAAATACTTTCCATTTCTTTCCTGCATCTTTAGGAAATAACTGAGTCTTCTGAAATCATCATCTACGAAATCTCTTCCCAGTTCTTTTTCCACTATTGCACCGATCTGGATAAGCCTCTTGGTTCTGGCTTTCCTATCAGCCTCCTTTTGCTGTTTTTCAAGTTGCTTAACCTGAGCTTCGTATTGTCTGGCCTTCTCAAGCGCTTTTTCCATCATTTCATTTTTTTCATTTATTCTTTCTTCTAAAGTTCTTTTTGACGCCATACTTATTTCCTCCTGTGTGTTTTTGATTTTATGTTTCAATTGATAACCACCGGAGTCTGTGATAAACTTATCTTGCGTGTAGGTATATCAGGACTTCGGTCTGGTTACCAATTGGAGTGGCTACTTAGTCACTCCTTTTTAGTTGGTCACTGCTTTCGTCTCATTTCTGATCCTTAAATTGCAGCCTTCGTTAATAGCGATAAACCTTTCAAGTGCATCTCTTCTTATTACAATCTTTCTTCCGATTCGGAGTACCGGAAGCTTTTCCCATTCGATAAGTTTTCGGATTGTATTTCTTCCTATCCCTGTGTAATCAGATGCTTCTTCTATCGACATCGCATATTTGATTTCCTGCATACTGTTCGCCTCCTTTCTTTCTGTTGCATGCCGCAACTGCGATTTGTTGCTATTATACATATTGAATTTTTCTTTGTCAAGCATTTCGCATTTTGTTATAATTGCATATTGCAATTTATTAAATGTTATGTTATTATCTTTTCAGATTCAAAAATGTTTTTTCAAAATCAACATTTAAGAAATCATAAAATTTAAAACAGCCATTTCAAAATAATGGCATACACCGGTAGAGGAGGTCTTAACAATGGTAGATAAAAAACTGCGTAAGACTATTGGGGAAAGAGCAAAATCCCGAAGAAAAGAACTTGGACTCACAATGGATTATGTGGCCGAGAGAATGGATGTCAACAAATCAACCATCCAGAGATATGAAAGCGGAACGATAGATAATTCAAAAAAACTCGTTATTGAAGGACTTGCAGCCGCACTTCATGTCACACCTGAATGGTTAAGAGGTGAAACCAATGAACTGTCATCCGATAAAACAGACGGTACATTTATCAAGATTGAAGATACAATGAAAAAGATTTTGGGAAGCTACCCCTTGAACGTTAGCTCCGATGAAAATGATTTTTCAGAAAAGATACTACTTCTCTTTTTAAAAGAGTACGAATTATTTAATGATTCATTTACAAGTGCAGTAAATGAAACATCTAAGGATAATTCAAAGCTCGCATCGATGGTAGGATTCGAATCTGAAGAAGAATATAATAATATGATATTTCTCAGGGAAATCACACATACAATCAACACATTAAATGACATAAGTGATATACTGAGACTGTATTCAAAAGATCCGGAGCGTGCGAAAGACCGCGTTAACAATCTACTAAGTTACCTCCTATAGGTTAGGCAGGCAGACGGAGTTTTGATATATCTACACGCAATAAAGATATATATAACATTGAGCCAAACCTTCGCAGCATAGCTGCTTGGCTCAATGCTACACGGATATCCTTCAGTTCCGATTGCCAGCCAGAAAGGAGAAGAAATAAATGGCAAAAGGATCTGTCAGAAAAAAAGGAAAGAAATGGTACTATCGATTTTATGTTGAGGATGAAAGCGGAAATCTCATCCAGAAGGAATTTGCCGGCACTGAAAGCAAATCTGAAACCGAGAAGCTTCTGAGAAACGCAATGGATAATTATGAAAAAAAGAAATTCATTGCAAAAGCGGATAATATAACCTTCGCTGAACTTCTCGACAAATGGGTTGAAGAAGATCTGAAAACCGGAACACTCAGTAATGGAACTGTTCATCACTACCAGTATTTAGCAAGCAGATTAAAAAAACATCCATTAGGGAAAAGAAAGCTTAAGACTATAACTTCTGAACATCTTCAGGATCTTGTTGATCTGCTGACTTTCGGTGGAGAATGTGGTGATTTCAAATCAAAAGGGTATGTGAAAGATGCAGTAACATCTTATACCTCCGTTTTGAATCATGCATTTAAGTTTGCAGTTTTCCCAAAGAGGTTTCTTACAGATAATCCAATGCAGTATGTCACTCGCCATAACAGGAATGATACCGCTGATATCTTCGAGGAAAGTGTATCTCCGAATGAATCAGCCACTTACCTGACATACGAGAAATTCACTGAACTTATTGAGTATCTTAAGAAGCACCACCCTTCAATAGTTCTCCCGGTACAGATATCATATTTTACCGGTCTGAGACTTGGCGAAGTGTGTGGGCTCACATGGCAGGACATCAATCTGGATGAACAATATCTCACTGTAAAGAGAAGCATTTCCTACAAATCAGTAAGACGTAAATTTGAGATAGGACCAACAAAAAGAAGTAAAATCAGAGTGGTTGACTTTGGCGATGTACTAACCGGAATACTTAAAAAGGCAAAAACTGATCAATTAAAAAATAGACTTAAGTATGGTCAGCTCTTCAGCCGAAACTACTATTATGAAAGCATAGAAAAGAACAGAACTTACTACGATATGGTCAGCATCAGAGCTGATGAAAAAGTTCCTGATGGTTTTACAGAGATAGACCTTGTATGTACCAAGGAAGATGGTTCTCATTTAACAAACGCTGGTATAGAATGTGCTTGTAGAAGGGTTTCAAAGAAAATACCAGGACTCGCCGGCTTTCACTTCCACTTACTGAGGCACTCTTATACAACCAATCTTCTATTAAATGGTGCTCAGCCTAAGGAAGTACAGGAACTGCTTGGACACTCTGATATAAGAACCACAATGAACATATATGCACATGCATCCAGAGAAGCAAAGCGCAGCTCTGCCAGACTCATGGATAAAGTGGCAAATGGAAACTTGTAAATGTTCCATACCCTTATATAAAAAACTTTCCCTTGTAAAATCCCCATAAGGGAAAATACAAGGGAAAATGATATAATTTGATAACTGAAAGTGCCTATAAACGGCTAAAATTAAGGCAATTCTTGGAAACAGTTAATTATATTCCGATTTATCCTCCAAATGCAGACTTCATTTTATTGAGAAAATTTTCATCTGCATACTTGATCGTCGGAATATGAATAAAGACAGCTCTTCCGTCAAATCTGGTAAGCCCATACCAATATGCTTTATTACACAGGCTATTTTGAGGATCATCCGATATCTCTGCCTCTACTCCGACATCCATTAAAGATTTAGCAAGCTTAGATATTTTAAGATTTGAATAAACTCTTGTATTGTCCTTAACTGCAGACTCCTCGATTCTTACTGTGGCTGTCAAACACTTGTCCACGCCAAACATCACTATATATTCATAGTCGTTAGTAATTGAATAGATATCCTTTTGCAGCCCGCCAAAAGAATTAGTCAAGAGTAAATGATCCTGCGAAATCAATTCTACCAATTTGCCGGAAGCATTATTTTTCCCTTTAAATCCAACAAAAAGAACTCTCTCCATATTATATCCTTCATTTATGAATTCTATTCTTTTTGGTGTCCGTTCATACCCCAGTTTTCTAATGGCGGTTCATTTATAATGAAAAAAACATCACCTGGGTCTATTGAAAGTCTATTCTTAAGATTATCCGTGATCATTTCTATGACTTTTCCCTTCTGTTCTTTCTTTCTTCCGGGAAATATTGTCATTTCGATTATCATAAAATCATCCGACTTAAACAATGGAATTTCAAAATTGTCTTTTTCGTACTCTGCAATTCTCTGAAATCTGTCCCAATCCTCAATACCTATAGAATCCATAAGTCCATCATGTATGCAATCAAGAACAGTTTTTCTAAACTCTTTGCTTTTCCCTTCAAGCATCTCAACTTTAACCAAAGGCATAAAAGCTCCTCCAAACAATAATACTGAAATCTATCCCCCTATAAAGCCTCATGGATCAAATCATTTATGTGTATTTCTACGCTGTCCAGGCACGGAACAGAACAATTTTCCGAATTCAGTAAAAGAGGAAGTTCCGTACAACCCAGTACGACTGCTTCAATACCATATTGATCCCGCATTTTATCTATTATGCTTTGAAACTCTTTTAATGTGCTTTCCTTAACAATTCCCAGTTCCAACTCCTCAAAAATGCGTTTTGCCACAAGATTCCGATCATTTTCATCAGGAATAACTACTTCTATACCTGCGTCCTTGAAATCATTTTTCATATAATCCTGTTCCATTGTAAAAATGGTTCCAA
>JAEEGK010027598.1_pt1 | contig 11455 bp, 8 predicted proteins | sample 8958771 | NCBI WGS metagenome assembly JAEEGK01 (sample SAMN16246547, study PRJNA631951) | gut metagenome | biome: gut microbiome; feature: rumen; material: SC-attached | host: Bos | place: Iran: Karaj | collected 2018-10 | reverse complement strand
TGAAGGGAGGTGGGGGATGGGGGGTGGGGGATTGGGGATTGGGAATTGGGGATTGGGGATTGGGGATTGGGCAAATATTTAAAAAATAATAAGCATATTTTAATAAAAAAAATTTTTTTTAAATGTTTTAAATTAATAATTTGATTTATTAATTTAATGAAAATACAAAATATCAACAATTTTTAATTATAAAAAATGAATGCTCCAAAAATAACTTTTATTAGAATGACATGTTATGGATATGCAAAAAATATTCCACTTCAAAAAAATCATAAAAATTTTTTATTGATTTTTAAAAAACTTTTTGAAATTAATGATACTATTCAAGAAATTAAATTTGAGATATCATTTTATGATACAAATACTAAAATGTTATTAGTTCATCAACCTTTAAATAATGAAGAACAATATGCTTTATTTATCAAAGATCAGGATTTAATTGATATTTTTAATGAAATATCAGGAATTGCATATTTTGAAGGTTCTTCATATTATAAAAAAGATAAAAAATCTGATCCTATTATTAAACAAGGTACAATATTAGAATTTTATTATTTTGAAGATAGTGAAAATAATATTAATTTAAATTATATAAGTAAAAAAACAATTAATGAAAAATTAATGGAAATTGATAAACTTAACAAAGAAATAAATGAATTACAAAAAATTTATGATATAGAAATAAGAAAAAATCATGAATATAAAAGGAATGAAGGTTCAAAAAATCATCAAAATAATGATATTAATAATAAAGAAATTAAAATAGAAAAAGTTAAAATTGAATTCTATAATGAAAAAGAAAATCAAAACATAATTGTTAAAGATATTTCAGAAATAAATGAAAAACCAATAGAATATAAAGTTAAATTATTAATTCAAAATGACAAAGAAAATATACCAGAAAATGTTATATTAAAGTGTATTTTTATTAATCCAAATATATATTTTTCAGACATAAAATTTAATGATGAATCAAAGGTAAAGAAATATTTATTTTTATTTGACAAAATAATATATGTAATTATGATTAATATTATATTTAAGAATAAAAAATCAATTTTATGTGGAGAATATTTATTAAAATTAAAACTGCAATGTGATACAGATGAAAAATATAATAATATTGACATTGGAAATATTATTATTAAAATTGAAGATAAATTAATGAAAAAGAATAAATAATATTAAGTCAAGTGAATTTTATAAAATGGGTTGTGCATCTTTTTAGATAAAGGAATTAGAAAATAAAAATAGTGTTATTATTGTATTGTTTTAATATAATTATCTTTAATTTTTAAAAAGATATTTTTTTAAAGTTTTTTAATAAGAAATCATAACCTATTGCAAAAAAATATTTAAAAAAAATAATATTTTAACTCTATTATCTATAATTTAAAAGATATATTCCATATATAATAAAATTATTTCAAAACATTAGTTATATATAATTGGTAAATAATATATAAAGAACAAAGAAAAATTTAAACTATATTTTTTATATCTGAAGAATAATCACTTCTATTTGTATATTGATTATATTTATATAAATATTTATTTATACCATCTATTTCAATGCTTAAATATAAAATATTTTCTTCACTGATTTTAGTTTTCCAAATTTTTCTTATTAATTTTAATCTTTTTGACCAAGGGGTATTTGAAATAAATAAACTATTAAAATATATTTTAAAACTAAAATCACCTTTTACTTTCTTTTTATCATTCACACTATTTATTTTATTAGAAAAAGAATTTTTTGATAAATTAAATTGTAAAAAAAAGTTTCTTCTATTAGAAGGAGTTAAAGTAAAATTATTTAATAAAGCTCTCTTATTATTAATAGGATTTTCTGAACTTTTATCATTATTATTAATATTATTTTTTTTATCCAAATTATTATCAATATAATAATTATAATTTAAATTTTGAAAATTAATTTTACTTCTTTTAATATTATCTTTTTTAAAAGTAAAATAATGATAATTAATATCTTTATTAATAGTATAATCATTAATAATATAATTAAGAAAAAAACTAAACATTAATAAAGTTTTGGATACTCCTCCAATACTTGCTAAAACATCTTGGAATTTTTTATAATTTCTAATATAAATTTCTTCTTTATTTCCCATAATAAAATAAAATGAAGAAATAATTGAATTTTCACTATTTTTACTATATGATAATTTTTCATTGAAATCAAATCTATATGATTCTATCTTTTTTTCATCTGTAAAAACATAACCATTATCAGATATAATATTAACTGGAATGAAATTTAAATTATTTAAAGTTATTGAATTTCCAGTTAAATGATTTGCTATTTCTAATAAATAAGGAACGACTGGATTTTTAAATTTCGTAACATCAAAATTATTATCAATTAAACTAAATTTAATCCTTAGTAATTCATTATATTCAATTTCAATATCTTTTTTAGATTTACATTTATTTTTCTTATAAGAAATATTTTGACATTTAATTACATAAATTCCATAACCAATATTTTTATGTTTTTTTGAATTACTACCATATTTTAAATAAGGATAAATAAAATCTTTATCAGAAGTTAAAATACTTTTTTTTAAAGAAGAATTCCAAAAACCTCTTATACAAAAAGAATTATAAATTAGATTATCATTAATAATTGATTCATTATTTAAAATATCATTTTTAATACAATTTCCATAATAAAAATGATCTGTTTCTTCAAGAGAAAAATTTACTAAAAATCTATCAATATATTCTTCAGTACCAAAAATTATAAATGATTCATTATCAATTCTTATATTATTATCTTTATCTAATAATTGAATATAATGAAATATTGTTGTAGTATTTAAATAATATGTTCCAACTTCTTCTTTAAATTGCTTGAAAAAATATGAAGTTGGATTTTTTTTTTCAATTATATCTAAAGAAAAATAAATCATAAAAAATGTAATTAGAGAATAACTTAATATTGTAAGTAAACCTGAAATTGATGATTGATGAGATGTTTTGTTTTTAAAATATAATGCATTATTTCTTGATATAAAATCCATATTTTTCAGAAATTTTTTCATTTTTAATTTGAATTATTTTTTTAATTTATTATTTTTTTTTCTTATATTCTCTTTTTATATTAAAAAAATATAAGTTTAATAATACATTAATATCAATTTTAAAAAAAATTTGTAATTTTTAATTTTATTCTATAAAAAAATGTCACTTATTTTGCAGAAATTTCAAAGATTAGAAAATAAGAATAATCAACAATTCTACTCTAAAATAAATACAATTAATTTAAGTGAAAATTTATTAAATTATTCTTTGAAATCAAAAAATAGTTTTTTCAAACATTTATCAGAAATAAAAAAAGACTTTTTATTAAATAAAATTTCAAATAAAAAAATTTCGTTAAACATAAATAAAATATTAAATCCTATAGAAAAAGAATCAGATATATCAAATTTATTTACAAAAATGGAAGAAAAAGAAAAAGAAAGAAATAATTCAAAACAATTAAATACTTTTTATATTCAAACTGAACAAATAAAACAATCATTAATTCATAAAAATAAAAGCCCAATTAAAGATGATGATAAAGATTATTATAAATCATCAGTGTTAAATAAATTAAAAAATGAATTTCATTTAGATTGGTCGAATAGAAGTTATTCAAAAAATTTTTTTTCTTCAGCAAAAAGAGAAAAAAAAAAGCAAAGAATAAAAAATTTAAATGTTGATTATTATAATAATAAAAAAGAAAATCAATATGATAAATTTGTAAAAAATAGTTTAGAAACATTAAAAAATACTAAATATGATAATAAAAATAAATATAATAATTCTATTGAACATATTAAACAATTACAAAAAAAATTAGAAACTTTTGTTAGAAATAAATCTGATCCGAATATAAATAAAATTGATATTTTGTTTCATATTCAAAATAATAATAGAAAATATTATGATAATAGGGATTTTAATAAATTTAAAAATGGTTTTAAGTATAAATCAAACTTATTATAAATTATAATAAAAAATTTATAAAATTTTTTATATATTGGGTTAATATTTTTATTATTATTTCATATTAGAGAATTTTTTTAGAGGAGGAAAGTTAAAAATTATTTTTTTATATTATTAATTATTTTTCATTTTTTAAAAAGTTCTTTTAAAAAATTAAAATTATCAATTTAAAACATAACAAAAATGAAAACAAGCATTCATAAAATATTTGATAAAAAATTATATAGTAATAAGACAGTTTATCCTTTTCAATTAGGACCACAATATCATAATTATAATATGAATAGTATAAATTATTTTGATCCAGATTCTTTAAGAGATGATTTAATTAAAACAAGATTTGAATATAATAAATTAAATCAAAGTTATCAAGAATTAAAATTTTCATATAATAAATTAAATAATGAAAATATTGAAAATCTTAAATTAATTGCAGAATTATGTCATGAAGATAATGAAAATAAAAGTGAAAATAATGATGAAAATAATGAAGAAAATGATAATAAAGAAGAAAATAATGATCAAAATAATGAAGAAAATGATAATAAAGAAGAAAATAATGATGAAAATAATGAAGAAAATGACAACAACAAAGAAGACAATAAAAATGATAATAAAGAAGACAATAAAAATGATAATAAAGAAGATAATAGCAATGAAAATAAAAATGAAAAAATTGCTCGAAATAAGAAAGAAAATATTGAGGAAAATAAGAAAGAAAATTATAATGAAAATAAAGAAAATGAAGGTGATGAAAATTGTAATAAAAAAAATATGAATAAATCAAATAAAAAGTCAAAGCAAACAAAAAAATATTTATCTAATAAAAAAATAAAAAAAAAAGGAGAAGATTTTAAAAAGAAATTGGAACAAGAAATTTTATTTTTAAAAGAAAAAATAAATGAAAAAAACCAATATATAGAATATTTAAAATCAAAAAAGAAAATATCAAAAATGAGAGAATTAGATGATAAATATAAAAAAACATATCAAGAATTACAAGATGTATCTTTAAAATTATATAAAACTCAATTAATACAAAATGAATATTTTCATTTAAAAAATCAAATAAATGATTTATATCAAAAAGTAGAAAATTATAAACAACAAAATAAATTTCATGAAGAACAAATAAACGAAGCATCAAATAAAATAACTATTTATGATAAAGAAAAAAATGAAAAAATTTTGTTAAATGAAGAAAGAAAAAAAAATTTAAAATTAATTTCTGAAAAATATAAAAAAGAAATTAAAGAAAAAGATATAAAAATAAAAGAATTAAATTCAAAAATTGAAGAAATGAAAAATAGTAATAATAAATATAATAAAGAAGAAATTCAAATACATAAATTAGAAGAAAAAGTTAAAAATAATTTAAATGAAATTAAAACATTAAAACATGAAAATGATAAACAAAAAAGGAAACTAAAAGATTTACAAGAAAGAAGTTCATATTATGAAATTGAAATAGAGAAATTGAAAAATAAAAAACCAATTAGACATTTAACAAAAATGGAAATTGAATTTGAAAAAGAAAAAGAAGAAAATGAGCATTTAAAAAAATTATTAAGTAGATATCAAAGAAAATTAAATGGAGAAAATGTTAATTTTGAAGAAGAAGAAAAAAAGGATTTAGAAGAAAGAAAAAGAAAAAAAAAAGAAAAAGAAGAAAAATTAAAAAAAGAAAAAGAAATAAAATTATTAAAAATAAAATCAAAAGAAAAAAAAATATTAGAAGAAAAATTAAAAAAAGAAGAAAAAGATAAAATAAATAATAAAGAAAAGAAATTAAATAAAAAAGAAAGTGATAAATTATCAAAAAAAGAAGAAGAATATGAATATGATGATTTTGAAAATGATGAAGAAGAAAAACAAAAAGAAGAAAAAGAAGAAAAAGAAGAAGAAGAAGAAGATAATTATGATTTTGAAAATGAAGAAAATATACCAAAAGAAGATATAAATGAAAAAGAAAGTAATAAAAGTAAAAAAAAAGATGATGATTCATATGGTGGATTCGATGAAACAATATCAAAGAAACAATCTAATATTTATCAATCACAAAAAGAAGAAATTGATGAATCATATGGAGGATTTGAAGATTAAATTTTTTATTTTTTTAAATAAATTTTTAAATGAATAATTATTGTTTTTAACCTTTAAATAAAATAAAATTTTATTTATTATTTTTTATTATTTTTAAAATATAATCAAAAATATTTTTAAAAAAATATAAAAAATTTTCATTTTTAAAATATTTAATCATATATAATTTATAAGTAGTTTTAATATTATGATTATAATTATTTATTAATTAAACATCAATTAATAATAAAATCAATTACATAAAGTTCAAATAATATAAAAAAAATAAAAATGTCTAATGTACATGGATTAAGTGATACAAAAAATAACAATAATCATAATATTTTACGTAATTATAGAAGAATGAATCAACAAAGAAATGAAAATTATTATAATAATAATCAAGATAATGTTTTTTTACTTGGAGAAAATAATTCTTCAATTAATCCAAGAAATGAAACTTTTTCATATTTTTTAAAAAATTTACTCTGCCCAAAACTTAATTTAAAATCTTTTTGTTTTTATATTTTAATAATTAATACATTAATATATATATTAACATTAACTTATGGTTTAGAAATAAATTCAAAAGATTTTCTTCCACCAAAAATAGAAACATTAGAAAAATTTGGTATGTTAAAAGAAGAAAAATTAAAATTAAAAAATGAAAAAATATTAAATTTACATCGTTGGATTTTTAATAGTTTCTTACATGCAAATTTTTTACATATTTTCTTTAATTCAATAAGTATTTTAATATTTGGTACATTAACAGAATATTATATAACATCAAAAAATATATTAATTGTATATTTATTTAGTGGAATTTTAGGAAGTTTATTTTCAGTTTTAATTAATCCAAAAGGAAATTCGGTTGGTGCTTCAATTTCAGTTTATGGTATTTTTGGTAGTTATATTAATTTTTTTATTATTAAATGGAAAGAATTAGATCAATTATTTGGTATAATGGGAAAATGTTGTAATTTTTATTTCTTTATTTTTTATATTATGATTACTTTATTTATGCAATTTTCACCTAATCAAAATATTAATTCAAATATTAATATTTATGGTCATTTGGGGGGATTAATTTTTGGTTTTTTTATTTGTTGTTTACTTATAAAACCTAATAATAATGATAACTCAATTATTTTCCCTTATAATATTTGGAAAGTTATTTCTTTGATTTTTATTGTTTCTTTTACTATAATTGGATTTAGTTATTTTTATTATTATTAATTAAGAATTAGATTTTGATTTATTTGATAAATTTTTTATTTTTTAAATAAATTTTAATTATTTTTACTAATATAAATTAAAAAAGTTTATTTTTTATAAAAAATATTTTTTATTTATTTAAGATTTATATTTTATTTTTCTTTCGAAAAAAGCATTTGGAAAAATCTATTAATTTCTAATATATTAATTGCAATCCAACTTAAAGGTTGATTTCTAACTTTACATATTAATTTTATTTCTTTTAAATTATCACAAACTAACCTATTAACAGAAATAAATAGTCTTTCATTTATATCTTCATTAATATAAATTTTAGGATAAATATTTTTTAAAAATAAATCTTTAATACTTTTCACATTAAAATTATTAAATAAAGAATTAAATAAATCTTTTAATGTTTTATCATTGTCAAACTTATCTTCATTTCCTAAAATTATATATAATAAATTACATAATATTTTCCCTAAATTTGAAGTATCAGAATATATTTGTTCTTCTTTTTTTTTTGTTATGAAATTTATTCCTGATTGTGATGTTTTACTTGGAAATAATGTTTTGTTTAATTCTTCATTTATATTTTCTTTTGTTGAAAATTCTTCTTCTGAAGTTAAAAGACTATCATCTTCCAAATTATCTTTATTACTATTATGATTACTATTATTTTGATTGTTTACATTAAATTCATTTAAAATTTTTTTTTGTTTTTGATTTTTTTTATTATTTTTATTATCATTTGTTAAATTTTTTGATAATAATTCTATTGATTTATCATTATTAGTATTTTCATTAATATTTTCAAAATTATTATTATTATTATTTTTTATAGTTTGATTATTATTATCTCGTTCAATGTTTTGATTTTCATTTTTTTTTTTTATTTTTGTTTCTTTATATCTTTTAGAGGATTTATCAATTTTTTGAGGAACAAATGAAACATTTTTTTTTCCATAATCATCTCTTTTTTCTCGATTAAATATAATAGAATTAATTTTAAACTTTTCTCTATCTTGAGTAAAAGTTTTTTTTCTATGAATGAATCTTTTATAAAATTTTTCATCACTATTTTCAACATTTTTAATATTGAAATTAATATTTTTTAATGATTCACTTTTATGATTATTATCATTTTTTTCAACATATTTTTTAAAGTTAATAGGAGATAAATTTTGTCTATCAAAAATGTCTTCTTTTGGTGTTTTAGAATAATTATTAATCTTATCATCATCATCTTGATTATTTAATAAATTTTGTACTGAACTTATATGATTTAAAAACTCTAATTTTAATTCCATTAAATTATCATTTATTTCTTTGAACTTTATATTAAATTGAGTAATTGAATCTAATATTAAATTATTTAATTTTGCTATTTTTTCACCATTTAATTTTGAAAATGAACAGTTTAATTGTTGATTATTTAATGATAACATTATTCTAATAAAATTTTAAATTATTATTTTTATTATTTTTGATTATATTATATTTTATTTTATTCAATTAAAATTTTGTATTTTTAAAGAAAAAAAAAAATTATAAATAAATTGAATAAAATATTAGAAATTACTTAATTAAATTTAATATTAAAAATTTGCATAAATATACCAAAATTCATATATTAAATAATAAATATAAAATAATAATCTCAAACATTTTTAATTATCATAATCAGACCATAAATTAATTACTCCATCTTCTCCTCCTGATACAATAATTCCATTATTTAATTCAATACAAGTATAAATTTTATTATTATGCGCTTCAACTTTTTCTATAATTTTAATTAATGTTTGTTTTTCATATTTATATTTTATTAGGCAATATTTTCCATTTTCATTATAAATTGAACATAAAAAAGAACAATCAAAACATTTATTAATTGAATATATATTTTTTGGTCCAAGAATATTTTTTATTATTTGATGATTTGATATTTGAATTAAATAAAATCCTTTTAGATTTTTCCCTCCAATACATAAAATATCACTCTCTAATAAACACATATTATTTAATGATGAAGATGATTCAATATCATTTATTGTTGTAATTAAAGTATAATTATTTACATTCCAAAATTTAATACATTTATCATTAAAAAATAAAACAGCAAATTCTTTTTCATTTAATTTTATTATATTACATTCATTTGAATTTGATAAATTAATATTTGTAATACATTTTAATTCTTCTTTATTATCAAATACCCAAATTTTCATTGTTTTATCATTTGAAATTGAAATTATTTCATTTTGTTTTAATTCAATTGCTTTATAAACTTTATCATTATGTTCTGTTATATTTTGTACTATTTCATATTTATCGTTCAATAATTTAATTAATTTCATTTTTGATTTTTTTGTGCATAATATAATTTTTCCATTATTTAATTCCGTAAATGAATATATTTCATCATCATAATTTTGAGTATATCTTGAATAATTTTTTTCTTGTTTTACCGAAATTTGAATTTCATATGAATCTTTTTTATATATATTAAATGTTCCATCATCAGAACAAGAAACTAATCTTCCATCATTTAATTCAGATAAAAGATTTATTTTTTTACTATGATTACTTATACTTTTTAATTTATATTTAAAACAATTTGATTCTATAAATTCTTTAATATAAGAAGTAAATTTATTACCTGAATTGTATATTTTTTCATATATTTCTGTTTTGTTTATTTGAAATGTTTTTTGATAATTATTTAAATTTTGAATTATATTATAATTTAAATTATGTTGTTTTTCTTCATATTGATATGTATATAATAATATTTTAAAAAATTTCAAATCTAATTCACTTGATTTAATTAAATATTCAATTAATGAAATTATATTTTGTTTTAATGATTCTAAATTTTTTATTATATTTTCAAAATAAAGAATTCCTTCTTCTAATTTATTTTTCGCTTTATTTGAATAATTAAACTTTGAAAAATCTATTAATTCATGTAATTGATGATTTGATTTACAATAAATACATAAATTTTGTTTACAATTAATACAATAAGAATCATATAAATTAGAATGAATTTTACATAAAGCATCATATCTTTGTAAATTCATAATATCATGTTTATCACCATTTATATGATTTAAATGACATATTTTACATAGAAATTTTTTACATTTAGAACAATAAAATTGTGCAATATTAACTTTATTTTTTTCATTACATTCTTGACATTTTTGATTTATCAATGAATATTTATTGTATATATTCATATAATCTTTCAAATACATTTTTCCTTTATGTTTATTTTCACATTGATAGTTTATTGTTGGTTGATGATTAATATAATTTAATTCAAGAGATGATATTAAATTACATTTTGGACATCTTGGAATATCAATTGGGTTAAAATTTTTAAAAATATATTCTTTATTATCACTTTCCATTTATTTATTATAAATAGAAATGAATAAATATAAAAAATATATTATTTAATAGATAAAAATAAATAATTGAATTTTTTTATTTTAAATGCTTTTTTATATTTTCTGAGTTTTATTATCTTTTTTTTAAGTTGTTTTTAAAATGTTTTTGTTTATAAAAATATAATTATTAATTTTGTATTTTATTTTATTTAAATATTCAATTGATTTTCAAATTATTATAAACTTGAAATTCTACTCTTTTATAAAAAAAAGTAAAATAATAAATTGAATATTTCTAAAAATATGGAAAAAAGAGTGAAAATATTATTCAAAAAGAAAAAAATACAGAATTTATTATTTAAAAATGATTTATTAAAAGATTTAAAGAATATAAATTCAAAATTAATTTAAAATTAAGAGATTCAAATAATACTCTCGTTGTAAAATAAATGATTATAAAATAAAATTATCTTTATTCTCAAAAAAAATTAATTATCTAATTAATTTCATAGGATAAAAATAAAAAAAATAATTAAATCATAAAAATATAAAAAAAAATAAATAAATCTCTTTTAAAAAATGAAATAAAATATGATTCTATAAAATATGATTTTAAAAATTCAATTAATAAGTATAATAATTAATGTTTAGAAAATATCTCTTCTCTTGGTTTAATTGATATTTCTATTAAATAAAAAATTTTCTTGAATTAATTGATTATATTTTTTCTCAAATTAATA
>JAEEGK010027597.1_pt1 | contig 11455 bp, 8 predicted proteins | sample 8958771 | NCBI WGS metagenome assembly JAEEGK01 (sample SAMN16246547, study PRJNA631951) | gut metagenome | biome: gut microbiome; feature: rumen; material: SC-attached | host: Bos | place: Iran: Karaj | collected 2018-10 | reverse complement strand
GATTGCCCATTTTGCGATGCGCAATTTGCGCAATTCATTGCCTTGTTTTGCGCAACTCAATCCCCGGTTTCCCGTGAGTGGCTTCGCCTCGGTTTTGCATGAAAGGTGACCTGATGAGATGAAAGCCCACCTGCCACTTCAATCAGGTTGAATATGGCTGGATGAACGAAGGTGAATGCTCATAATCTGATCACTTGATGAATTTCTGAATGGTGCAAGGCCGGAGAACCATGTGTTCCCTGGCCTTTTAGGTGTTGGCACGGATGGTGCTAAAGGATTGTCGCAGAAAGGAATAAGAATGGCAAATGAAGATAACTCAAACCAGGTAGGTACGGAAACGAGGGTGCCGTTCGATGACCTGTGTGTGGAAGAGATCCAGCAACTGAAGATTGTCCGCGTCAAGTCCGTCCGCGAAGGAGCAGAGCCGTCGTGCTCGTATAATTTCAGTCCAAGCACACGCGGCTTGCCGGATGATTTCGTGAGCATGGACGGTATCACATGGAAGTCATGCGATGATGCAGCCTTATCGCGCACGGTACGCAATTGGGTGCAGCACTTGAGGGAGAAGGGGGATCTCGTGGAGCTGTCCTCGTCCCCCGTCGGGATCTTGCGTTTCCGTCTGAACTTTCACGGCGAACATATCGTCTTGTGGTTCAACGCCTGGACCTCGACGACGGTTGTCATCGGCGGCGACGGCAAGATCCGCAAGCCGTTTTTTCAGAGGAATAAATGTATTAATTCAACAAGGAGGTTGAGTATCATGTGCTTTCCAGAAACGAAAGATGATGAAGATGTGGATGCTCATCAAGATACGCTCTACCTACGGGCCGTTGAGTTGATACGCAAAACGGGCAGGGCGTCAATCTCTTATCTCCAGCGGCAACTTGGAATGGGATACAACGATGCCACCAAAACAATTGACCTTCTTGAGGAACGTGGCATTATCACTCCCCCCAAAGCCCCGAATGGCCAACGCGAAATCTTGAATTAACCGAGATCACTTCACACAAAACCATCTGGATTTGGTATACTACGACCACCTTTGACAAAGACAAGTGGCATGAGCGAGTACTGCAAATACTGCGGACAGGCGTATGGGGATGCGCGGACGCTTCTCCATAACACCTGCACGCGCCATCCGGGCGGACGGGGCAATCACGCCTTGTTCGAGGGCGACACCAACGGCCCGTTCTACTGCGTGCACTGCGGGCAGAAGTACACGAGTCTTCGTACTCTTCTTCTGAACACGTGCATACGCAATCCGAACGGTCGCAACCACGAGCCGTTCGACGGCGACGTTTTCGGCGATTTCACCTGCAAGTTCTGCGGGCGGACGTTCAAGGACATCCGCACGATGATCCTGAACACCTGTGTCAAAAACCCAACTCGCGGCGGCCATCACAGCCCGGCGAGGTAAAGGAGGAGTTTACTATGGGCAACTCGGGAAGGCGAATTGATAGTCTCATAACGCAAGAATGCTTTACAGAGTTACTAAGACGCATTATAAAAGAAGTAGAGGGGCTTCGTTTGTTTGCTCCGTCTGATAAAGTATGTAATCCTTTGGTAAGGGCTAGGTACGAGTTGGATGATGCACTGACAAATGCACAAGAAGGCGTGTTTTATACCCATGTAAACTGGGGCGATGCAGTGGTGACGGCAGATGAATTAATACATGGTCCATCAACATCTTCTTCGGGGCAGGATGTGAATGGGGGTCACAGCCCGGCGAGATGAGAGCGGAAGGGGAATGAAATGCAATACTCTCTTAAAGAAATAGTTAACTGGGAACGTGAGAAAATCGTCGATCTTCCAGCTTTGCAGCGTGGGCTTGTCTGGGCACCGTATCAGGTAGAACTTCTTTGGGATTCGATTCTACGGGGATTTCCAATTGGCGCATTTGCATTAACACCCGTTGCCGACAACAAACGACAGCTTACGAATACGAGCGACCGTGTAGCGCAATACTTTCTACTTGATGGGCAGCAGCGGTATAATGCGATTAAAGCAGCTTTTACCCCTTGGGCGGATAAGGATGAGGATGGCAATCCAATTCGATCGGTGTTATGGGTTGAATTCATGCCTTCGCCGAACATGAACAGTACTCGCCGGTTCTGGATCAAGACCGTAACAAGCGCGCATCCGTGGGGATTTGCGAACAATGACAGCTGTTCCGTTTTGGGATGGAGAGCGTACCGTGAGGCACTGAAACGTTTCACTGGTAGTGAAGAAACTCGCATCCAAGACGTTAAGATGACCCAAGCATGGCCAATTAAGGCCAGATGTCCTGTCCCTTTTGCAACGGTGATGGAACTTTTCGAGAAAGCAGAGAGTGATGCCTCTTTCACTGTCGAAATTGTGTCCTGGTGTAAAGAACACGAAACGGTTGGCGTTGAAAGCAAGGACTTTGAACTCGTCGGGCGAACAGCCCGGGAACTTTTCTGTGCACTGAAGCGGATGAAGGGCTATCGAATCGTGGCCAATGTCTTGCAGCCTGAAACACTTGCAGATCAAGATGTCATTGATGACGCGAGCCTTGCAGATGATGGTACAAACAGCCTCGAACAGTTGTTCACTCGTATCAACACACTGGGTACGCCGATTTCACCCTATGATCTCCGTTATTCAGCTATCAAGGCATATTGGGGAAGAATCAAGAATGCAAATGACGAAATCGCCGGAACGATCATGCCTGCGGCAAACCTAGCCATCTTCGCTTTCCGTCTTGCATTGACATTGGTGAGTGGAAAGAGAGGATTTGTTGATACGCCTTCTGTGCAACGCATTCGCCTTTTGAGTGTCAAGGGTGACGAGGAAAGTTTGGCAACATGCAGTATTGTTGACGAGTTGTACAATAATGGTGGCCGTAGATTGCGCGAGATTATTGAGACTGTCGAGGCGGCATTGCGCGTGTACAAGCGGGAAGGGGATCCCACCGATGGCTTACCAGCCGTTATTCGTACGTCAATTATTCTCAACTCGCCTGATGTTTATCTTTTACTCCTTTACATGGCATACAAGGGGCGGATCGGGGACTTCGGGAATGTTGCCGGCATTGCAACATGGCTGCATTGGTTCTCCGTCGAGCAGCAGAAGAAGATCGTGGATGAAATCAAGGATGTTGTTGATTACGGTGACTTGGCATCCTTGAAACGACTGGTGGCGGGCCTATGCGAAAGCAGAGCCTTGATGTATCCGATCGAGCCGAGCGAAGAAAACTTCCTTTCGCCGAGGAAGTTCCTCAAGGAGAATAATACCGTCTGTGATTGGGAGTCTTTCGAAGCCGAGCCTTGGTACGCTTTATTTGACAGAATCTGGTCGCAAAGAGAGCTGGTAATCTTTGCCACGCGCAGGTATTTCAACGAAGAGTTCAGATACGATCCTGCGGAGACGAAGTTTCTCACTGGCCACAATAGACCGTGGGATATTGATCACATCATACCCAAAAGTTGGGTGAGCCGACAGGGGGTTACAATGGGTGCCTATCAGAAGGTTTGCAACGCATGGATATGGTCGAACGGGAACTACGCTGCCATTCCTTTTACCATGAACCGAAGTAAGGGAAACCACGAGGATTGGGTTTACTACCTTGATCCGGTGCGCAAACGTGAACTCTTCTTTGACGAAATTTTCTTGGAGTTGAAGAGCGACAAAATGACCTTTGAGGAAACGATGGCGATGTCATTTATAGAAGCCGCACACAGGCGGATGGTTGCCATGTATGAGGAATGGAGAAAGAGCGTTATCGCATATCTTGGGAGTAAGTGAATCCATGATGAATGATGAACATATAAACCTGAAGACGTTTCTGGCGATTTCACCTGCAAATTCTGCGGGCGGACATTCAAGGACATCCGCACGATGATCATAAACACCTGTATCAAAAACCCAACTCGCGGCGGCCGCCATGGCCCGGCGAGGTAACGAGGTAATGAAAATTAAAAGGAAGACGATGATGACAAAGAAAGAGATTGCGAAATATCAAAGGATGATCGAACCATTTTATATAGAAATGGCACATAATGAATATTTGCAGGAAATGCAAAAAGATGACGCAGAAAACCTGAGTTTCTTCTGTACACAATGGGGAGGGAATTGGGATGGGGGAATATTGTTCGTTGGGCGCGCTACTAATGGATGGAGTCATATCGATTTACAGGATTTACCTTTTAATCAATCAAATCAGATGAAATGGGTCCATGATGTATGGAATGCTCCTGAAGAGGATTCGACATGGACTGGAGCCGGTTCTCCTTTTTGGCGAGTGATACGTCGTATCACTAGTCACTTCTATCCGTATAAGAAAGAATGCGATAAGTGGTATAGTCATATTGCGTGGAGTAACATTTACAAGTGTTCATTTACAGCAGGAGGTAATCCAACTATGCGACTTATGCGAGAAACAATCAAGCCATGTCAAAGGTTATTAGAGGTTGATCTTGAAATGTTGAAACCCAAAGTGGTTGTGATGTTTACCGAGTCGAATCTCTCGTCCTTGGACGAGCCGGATCGTAGCTGGGCGGGCCCATTCTTGAAGGGTTTTAAGAAATACAAGAGCATTGAAGGAGAATGCCCTTTACGTATTTATAGGAAAGGATTCATGCATGTTATTGTTAGTGAACGTCCTGAATGTCGGCCAGAAGATATACGTGTCCAAAGTATAGTTGCTGCAATTGAGAAGTATAGTTCTTTACAGTCATGTAACACGATTGTGAACAATATTTTACATAAAGATGTACTTGCTAAACTGAATTCTTTAGGCGTGATGTGGAAGGCTCAAGGAGCGTGTTCATGTGAATGTCGGAATGAGGATGGCAGGGTAACGTTCATATATACAAAGGGTAAAAAGTTGCCGTCTGGGGTTGAAATATGTTGCGTGTTTGATCATGAAGGATTTGAGGGGTGCCAAGTAGCCGCTTGGAACGGTAAGTCGCAAGATGTCCATATTGGAGCATATAACGATGTGAGCATGAGAAAAGAATGGCATATTCATGAAGATGAAGGTTGGTTGGCATGGAAGGGGGTTAGAATTAAGGATAAGAATCTAAGCAGAAGAGAACGGGAAAGAGGGATGAATTGGGATGTGAAATTTTTTGAGCGGATACAAAATGATTCAGAATACAAGCAACTGATAGCGGTTGAGATCGCCGATTCAATTCGGACTCTTTACAAGATGTTAACTGCGTAAGATGGATGAACCTCTGTCAGAAAGTCCAACTCGCATAGGCCGCCATAGCCCAGTGAGGTAAAGAACAACTAAGAAAGGAATAGTTGTGTACACATTTAAGCTAGATGGCGCCGAGGCAGCGATCAGGGAATATCAGCGTAGACATCCCAATTCAAAAGTTGCAGTCAAAGCCTTGAATGGGGATTGCGCGGCAATGATGGAACTTTACGAGAAGCTTTGTGGGCCAATTGAACAAGTCGTCGAGGAAGGCCCCGCTGATGATGCAGCAGAAATTATCTTAGAGGCCGTCAATTGTAAATATACGCCAGCAATGGTTAGGTTTGCACAAGACACAATGTGTCTCAATGACAGATGTTGGACAGCAGGGATTAAGATGTTGGTGGATGCTTATAAACTCGGCAGCCAAGAAGCCATGACGCAACTCAAGAATGACTGGCATAACGGCAGGAAGGATATTGAAGTTCGGTATAGAGGTGGTGCAATTCTAAGCAAATATGAAGAGTTTGAACTTGCGGTTTACTATTATTATGGGATAGGTGTGTTAAAAGATGAGGAATTGGGGCTTCGTCTGTTTTGTTCGGCAGCAAAGCGTGGTTGTGAAGAGGCTAAGAAAGTGCTTCAAGATATTCGACCAGAGGCTATAGCGTCATTGAATGATGATGTAATGGTGTGTAGCCGCAACACGACAATGGTCGTGCGCGTTGTGTCAATGTATCCTTACACTTGTACCGACATAGATTATTATGAAGGTGAGAGGATTAGGTTTGACCCAGATGTAATATCTGCCTCTTACAGGATTCTTGAGGATACAAATCAGGACGATGCTTTGGATGGTCGAGAAGGGGATCTGCCATTAAGTTTTGAATATCAGCTTCACGACGGACAACTCTGCGCCATTGTCGATGATGAGTTCGTGCCGTGTGAAGACGACATCGAATTTGAATACTACCTCCACAGGAGATATGGGGAGGAAGCGTGATGGGTTTTCAAGCGAGGGATTAGGTATAACAACTGTATTTGATAGGATAGAAGAAAGGAAGCAAGAGATGAAGTACTTTGTGTGTACATATGGCAAAGATGATAGTTTTAAAGATGCGAGAGGCGTCTTTGAAGAGTCTGCACAAAATAATTGGTATAAGATACATAAGTTAGCAAAACATCCAAGTGCAGTTTATGAAGTCAGCGCTGGAGACATAGTTTTTTTGAGCTTTAGACAAACATTGGTTGCGTGGGGTGTTTCTGTTTCCGATGTGAAAGAAAACGAACAAGATGAATGGCATCTAATGATCTTAGTTGATAAGTGGCGGTTTATGAATCCAGAGGATCATTATGCGGGAGTATCATCGTATGGTGTATCTTGGGCGACGATTATAGGAGGTGCAATGTCAACAGTCCGAATGGTTAAGGCGGCGTGGGCTGTTGAAAAAATTCAATGTATGGGCATGATTAAGGATTTGCCGGCTTTGGAAAATTTGTGTTTTGAACTTCCAATAACAGATATTGCCTCATGGCAATATGCGCAATATAATTCAGAGTCTGGTATTGTTGCAAGTGTCCCCGCATTGCAAAGAGGGCTTGTGTGGTCTCCTCAGCAAAATGAATTGCTCTGGGATTCTTTGATGCGGCAAATACCTATAGGAGCTATTATTTTAAGCCCAATGAGCCTTGCTCAAAGTAAAGGGATCCCGTGTACGCATTTGATATTGGATGGACAACAGAGGTGTAATGCGATAGCGCTTGCCTTCGACAAGGATCCTTTCGCTAGTGAGCGTGAGTCAGACAAGAACAAATCGTTGTTATGGTTGGATTTGTCTCCAGATGAGAACTCACTATTTAAGACAACGCGGAAGTTCTTGTTTAGGATTACGACATCAGCTCATCCATGGGGGTATCGGATAACCGACGATACTGGGCGTGCCGCGTGTTTAGATACTAAAACAATTCGTGACGCGATTTGTCGCACGAGAGTGAAGGGGCGGCGGCCTTATACTTCTGAAACTTATCCATATTACGCGAATATCCCAATGCCTATGGGTTGGGTGATAGATGCATTTAAGAATAGTGATAGTGTAGGTGGTTTTATCGTTGGATTATCGAAATGGGCGGAGAAAATTCCTTTTGAAGATTTGAAAGTGCGCGTCTTGGATTTTTGTAAAACCAACGAAAGTGACATACGTGGAATATACGATGGACTAAGGCGGGTGTTCAATTCAATGGTGATAGCGATGAATTCTCCAAAAGAAATAGTTGAAGAAGCCCCTCGCTCGGATGGACAGTCTACAATAGCGCATTTGTTCACACGAATAAATCGACAGGGGACGCCATTGGATGGAGAAGAGTTGGTGTATTCTGCGATAAAATCCTACTGGCCTGAGATAGAAGGTGTTATAAATAAGTGCGCTAAGGGGCGGATGGTATGCTCGCGGATGCTGTCCCTAGCATTAAGGTTATATTTTACAGATGTTTCGGAAGAACATTGGAGTGGTGGGATTGGTGTTAATCGAATTAAGAATATATCAGAGATGGAGAAAACTAAAATAAAGTGTTTTTTGGAAAAGGACATGGAGGAACTGCTTGGTATTGTGGATGAATGGTTAGTTTATAAAGATGGGAAGGGACTTCCAAAAGTGCTGAAGACGGCGGTTGCCCAGAAAACCCCAGAGTTGTATTTGTTGCTACTGACATTGGCAAAGAATAATGTGAATATAAAACGTCATAGTATTATAGCATTAACGTTGTTGCTGTATTTTTATGATTTTAAAATTCGGAAAAATCGTCGTAGGGGGGATGTTTGTAGGCATATAATAAAAGAATTATATGCAAATGGGTTTACAGAGAAAGTGCTTCAAAAAGCGGTCGCGTATTCCAGGACAGGGGAAGGGAATGGCAGATGGTTGATTGGGGTATTGGATTTGAGAAAATTCTCAGATGAACTTGAACGTTCAGGATATAGGCTTTCTGCTTTTCCTGCAGAGACGCCTTGGCTTGAGACCTTAAATAGGTTTAAGAACAATAAGGAGTTCTTGCTTTTTGTACAAGCAGGGTTTCTTGAAGAAACTTTTTCTGATTATGATCCAGCCAGAAAGGATCTTTGGGCTGAATATAATAGGCCTTGGGATTATGATCATATAATGCCGCAGTCGGTTGTAAATAGATGGGGACATGATACAATTGATAATCAGACGTGGCTTTGGTGCATTGGGAATTTTGCAGCAATCCCTCTTGAGAAAAATCGCAGCAAGAACGACCGAGAAGATTGGCAATATTACGATGAGAGGAAAAGCCGTTGGCCAGAAATATTTGATGTGAAGCAGATAGCATCTTCATACACGGAAGATAATTCGGACGATGGAGGATTGTCGTTTAGGTCTGCTGCCTGTAAGCGGTTTATTCAACTCTACACGATGTTATATGAGGCTATTGAGCCGCTCTTGTAGGAAATCCCAATTGAAGATCATGAGATTTCTAAAAACAGGAGCTAGAATGTTCAATAGTATTTTAAGATGCACGAGGTGACTAAGCCCACCTTTCTCTCCAATCGCGAAATCTACGAGTCTGTCATCTGCGGAATTGTGCCGCAAGCGAAGGAGCGGTTATGGATCGCGATCGCTGACATCAAGGATTTGCGTGGAGAAGGGAGTATGTGATGGCTGGGTGCTGGGGTATGCAGAGGCCGTGGTCATAATTTGACCGGCAGGTAAGAAATTGAGCAGGGTGTACGGCGGAGGCGAGAGTCTCCGCCGTGTTTTCTGTTTGGCACGGGAATTGCTAATGTGTGCTCCGCACAAAGAACAAACTAAACGGAGACAACGACAATGGCAAAATTCAACGGTGACTACAAGAACGAATATGCGATGCTGCTTATGGGCGAGTACTTCCGCAACAGCCTCACCTATTTCAGGGGCGAGGTGCGCGATTCCAATTATTTTCGTCCGCTTCTACGCATGGCGGATGCACGGACGATTGAACAGGCGATCTACGACCTCTTCGGCGGCGAAGATTTGGTGAAGTGCGACGTGGGGCGTTTCTGCGGGATTGAGGGGCGAGAGCCGAACAACGGTCGGAAATACGGGCATCCTGAGGTGTTCTATCGCCATGACGACCCGGAGGACACGATCCAGGAACTCTGGAACGACAAGGAACATCGGGAGAAGTGCAGGAAACTGCTGATTGGATTCGTGGACGGTTTCATCTCAGATCGCATGAAGGCGGCTGAAGGCGATGTCCTCAAGAGTCGTTTCGACGAATTGCGCCGCTTCTTCAAGTTCACGGATCTTGAGATGGACGCCATCAAGTATGCGTTTGTCAAGAACAGCACCACCTTCGAAAGCGACCCATTTGAAGGGCGGCGTTCAAATAACGAACGCAGAAACGACCGCCTGAATTTCTTTGCAATGTGCATTGATCATTCAGTCGCGGAGGTTCGTGAGCTGCGAAATAATGAATCTCGTCTCAGGAAGTATGATTTCCTGGACGAAGATCTGGATATTCGCGGTTCGATTCAGGAGTTCCTGAACGGAGAGGACGACAAGCCGCTTCAGGGGCGCTTCTACCGCAAGGCGAAAGCGGATGATGTTCTGCCCTGGGATTTCTACGGGAAGGCGCTCCAGCGGCACGGCACGTTGCTCAAGCGGCTGATTTCCTCCAAGAAGGACGAGAAGGGCGTCAACATCCTCCTCTACGGCGAACCGGGCACCGGCAAGACGAGTTTCGCCATGACCCTTGCGAAGGAGCTTGGGCTTGATGTGTATGAAATCATGCATGGCGACGAGGACGGGCGCAACACGTCGCTGGGTTCGCGCCTCATCGGTGTACAGGTTTGCAACGAGCAGATTCCCGCGGGGAAGGGGATGATGGTCGTTGACGAGGCAGACCAGATTCTCCGCACGGGTGGCGGCGGCGGATTGTTCGGATTCTTCTTCTGCAATGGGGATTCTTCCGAGAAGGGGCAGGTCAATTCGATGCTTGATTCAATCCGTTGCCCGACGATCTGGATCTCGAACGCATCGGCCGATTCCATGGCGGACTCCGTTCGCCGTCGTTTCGACTACTCGATCTGCTTCAAGAAGCTGACGCACGCGATGCGCGTCAACATCTGGAGGAACAACATCAAGAAACTCAAGCTTGGAAGACTGATTCCCCCATCCGACATCGATGCCTTGGCCGCAAAGTACGCCACGAGCGCGGGCGGCATTACGATGGTACTGAAAAACCTCAAGGAGATGGCTCCGAAGCCGGACGAGGTTCCGGACCTGCTGGGGCGACTCATGGAGCCCCATTGTGAACTGATGGGAACGGAGACCTCCGACGACCTGATGTTGCCGGCCAAGGACTACTCGCTTGAAGGGTTGAATCTGAAAGGCGATGTGGAATTGGGGCGGATCACGGACGCGGTCCGCAACTTCTTCGCCGGAATGGACGAGGGAAAGTCCCTGGAAGTGGATCGCCCGCGCATGAACCTTCTCCTGTGGGGACCCCCGGGGACGGGCAAGACAGAATTCGTGAAGTACCTTGCGAAGGCCGTCAATCGCAAGGTCGTCGTCAAGATGGGGAGCGATCTGCTTTCCATGTGGGTGGGAGGAACAGAGAAGAACATCAGGCGGGCGTTCGAAGAGGCGGAGGCCGACAATGCGATTCTCTTCCTTGACGAGATCGACGGTATTGTGCAGGATCGTTCCGGCGCACAGCGCAGCTGGGAGGTGACGCAGGTCAACGAGCTTCTGCACCGCATGGAGAACTTCAAGGGCGTGATGGTGGCGGCGACGAACTTCATGGACAATCTTGACGCCGCCATCATGCGCCGCTTTACTTTCAAGCTTCAGTTTGACTATCTGGATACTGCGGGCAAGCGGCTGTTCTTCGAGAGGATGTTCAAGACGCACCTTTCGGACGTGGATGCCATGCGGCTTGCAGGGATACCCAGCCTTGCGCCGGGCGACTTCCGCACGGTCAGGCAGTCGCTCTACTATCTTGGCGGTGCAGTTTCCAACGAGACGCGACTGAACGAACTTGAAAAGGAAAGTTCGCTCAAAAAAAATGCGCCTCGGCGAATCGGTTTTTGACGTATCTTGCAGGAGTAAGCATGATAGGATATTTGCGATACAGATCCGTTCTATACTGGATGAACGCAGTGAAGAACAGGGAGTCATTTTGCATGAATCCAGCGTTCTTCGCTACGGCAGAAACAGTCATTTCGCGGGAAGAGGCGATAGCGGCAATCCGTAATGCCGTTCCTGAAGGGACTCTGTTGTGGCTTCAGACACATGATGA
>JAEEGK010027596.1_pt1 | contig 11455 bp, 4 predicted proteins | sample 8958771 | NCBI WGS metagenome assembly JAEEGK01 (sample SAMN16246547, study PRJNA631951) | gut metagenome | biome: gut microbiome; feature: rumen; material: SC-attached | host: Bos | place: Iran: Karaj | collected 2018-10 | reverse complement strand
TTTTATTTTGTTTCATATATTTTTCTAAACAATTTGATAATCCTCCTCCATTACATAAATCAAATACTAAATAAAAATTATTTAATGTTTGTTTTATTTCATAAAGTTTTATTATGTTTGGATGATTCACTTGTTTTAAAATATATATTTCATTGTTGAAATATTTTTTTACTTTTTCTTGGAGGACTAAACTTTTTGATACTTTTTTAACTGCATACATTTGGTCTGTTCCTTTTCTTGAAGTTAAAAATACTTCTCCAAATGAACCTTTTCCTACACTTTTTATTAAAGTTAAATCTTCTACTATCATTTTTTTTTTTTTTCAATAAATAGTTATTATATATTAATTTTAGGTATTTCTATAATTTTGATTTTGGATTTTTTGATAATTATGATTACTTTTTTATTTTTTTTAATTTTTTATTAATCTTTGTAAAAATACAATTTGATGATTTTATTATTTTATAATTTATAAAAAATAATTAATTATTTATTGTTTATAGTGTTTTCATTTTTTATTTTGATAATAATAATATACTTTTTATTTAATATAAAAAATATCAAAAAATAATAAATTGAAATTTAATTTAAAAAATGAATAGATCAAGTTCTTCTAAAACTTCAATATTAAATCAAAGTCATCTTTCATTACAAAGAGCAAAACAGAATCTTTCAGGATTAAAATCAGTATTAATCTCAAAACAAATATCACCACTTCGTCCAATAAATTCAAAATCAAATAATTCATTTATAATGCCAAAAAAATATATTTCAATATCTATAAATAATAAAAATTCAAATAATAAAAATATTGGATTAGTTTCTCCAATTAATAATGAAATTTTAAATAATAATAGAGCTATTACTGGAAATAATGTAGAGTTATCAAATAGATTAAATAATTTAATGGGAATTCAAATTAATAATCAAAATGATATTAATCAAAAAATAAATGAATTAATTGCTTACGGTGATTATATTGAAGAACAATTAAAAATATCAAATGATAATAATAGTCAAGTTTTAAATTCTTATGAAGAATTAAATATAAGAGTTAAAGATACTATTGTTAATAATAATAAAATTGAAAATGATATTAAAGAATATGAAAATGAAAATAATAATTTACTTAAAGCAAATGATGAATTAAAAAGAAATTTAATTGAAATTAGTAAAAGATTTAATAATGAAAGTCAAATATTAAAAGATTATTATTTACATTGTAACCAAAATTATAATGATTCAATGGAAAGAAATTCCTATTTAAATAACTTAAATAAAAATTTACAAAAATCAAAATCAGATTATAATGAATTAATAAATAAAATGAAAGAAACAATAAATATTATAAGTAATAAAAAAAATAGTCAATCATTAGATTTAAAGCAAATAGAAAAGAATTTAAATGATAAAGATAATGAATTAGAAAGAAGAGATGAACAATTAAAAGAATTACAATTAATAAATAATAAATTAATAGAAGAAGGAAATGAAATAGAAAAAGAAATAAATGGAGTTTACGATGAATTAACAAGTCATCAACAATTAGGAAATCAATTAATAAATATTAAAGATACTTTAAATCAATATGATTATAAAATTGAAGAATTAAAAGAAATAATTAGAAAAAAAGATAGAGAAATAGAAGAAATAAAAGTTAATTATAATGATATTAATAAAATATTAAATAAAAGAAAAAATAGAAATGATAATTTTGAAAAAAATGAAATTAATAAAAATATAATTCCAAATAGTAATATGATATATAAAAAAAATTATATTAAACCTCCTTTGGATTATAATAAAATAAATAATGAATATAAAACAAAAAATATAAATTTTACTTTAAATGATGATTTAAATGATAATAAAAAATCATTAAGAAGTATTTATGATGAAGAAATAAAAAAAATTAAACAAAGTAATGATGAATTAAATATTAATGAAAAAAAAAATCATTCACAAAGATTAATTGAAGAAAATAGAAAACTTCAACAAGAATATTTAAATTTAATAGGAAAAACAATTGATTTGGAAAAAATGGAAAAAAAATATGAAAATAATCCTTTTTGGAATAATATTAATTTAGAAAATGAAAATAATGATAATTTAATTAATGAAAATGAAAAATTTAATGACGAAAACTTAAATCAAATAAATAAAATAATTAATATTGAAAGTAAACTTATTCCAATTGAAGAAGAACAAAAAGATGAAAAAGGAGAAGAATCAAATAGTGAAATAAATCCAGTATTAAATATGCCTCTTCAAATGAGAAATGTGGAAGAAAATAAAGAAGAAATTAAAAATAATGAATATTCAACATAGTGATATCTAAATTTTATATTTAATAATAAATTAAATAAACAAAGTTATAAATATTATTCTTTAATTTATTATTTATTTGTATTAATAAAAAAAATATAAAAATGAAATAAATAATCAATTAAGACAAAATACAAAAAATATACAATTTATTTAATGTTTCTAATATTTGTTATAACTTAATTAATTAGATTATTTATTTGTTTTAAAACAAACATGACATTATAAAATATTTTTTAATATTTGAACTTTTTGATATCTTTTTAACAGTATATATTATATCTCTACCTTTTTTAATTAAGGAATATTTCCCAAATTATTCTTTAACAAGAAATATTATTAAGTTTAAACTTCAATATTTATATCATCTTTTAATTTTTTATATAAGATAAATATATATTATATTAAATAATTATTTAATTTTTTATGAATATAATAATTTTTTAAATTCTTATTAATTTGTTCAAACAAAATTTTTAATTATTAATTTTTAAATAAATAAATAAAAATAATATGTTAAAATTAAAATCTTTATAAAATTTTTAAATTAACTTAAAGAAGATAATTATCAAAAAAATGATTTATTTATTTATTTTATATATTCTATTATCAAATATTAATTCAGAATTACCAAAATGTAATGAAAATTCTATAAAATATATATTAACTCCATGCAATGAAAATTTAAAGAGAAAAATATATTTTACAAATCCAGATCAATGTGATATTTTTAAAGAAAATATTCCAAATTCAAATGAAAATTTAGAATGTTCCTCATGTAAAAATGGATATTACTTAACATTTAATTTCACAACAAAAAGTTTATTATGTAAAATATGTCCAAAAAATACTTATTCAATCGGAGGAAATTTTAGAATAAATGGACAATATAATGAATGGAATAATGATATAATTGATACTTTTCAAAATGAATGCTTTATTACAAATTCAAATAATGACAATTATTATTGCTCAAATTTTCATACTAAAAATGGTAAAAAATTAATAAGTGGAAATCCATATTTAATAAATTACAATAATAATATATCATATGGAGTTCAATTAGGAAAAACATTTCATTTAATAGAAAATGGTGAATTAAAATTTGAATATAAAAAAGATACAATAATAAAAGAAGATAATTCAAAAAATGGAATTTTTAAATTTTTCATAAATTACTTAATTGAAATAAATGATGATGAAGTCTCATCATTAAATAATGAATATAAAGAAATAAAAATAAATTTAAAACCTGGATATTATACTTTTTTATGGCAATATTTAAAGGAAATTAAAAATAAAGATGATGAAAAATTAAAAATTTCAATTAAAAATATTGAAATAACTGGATTAGAAACTGCAGCATTAAATTGTGAAAAATGTAAAAATGGTTTATCAAATGAAGGAAGCGATCATTGTCAAATTTGTAATAAAGGACAATATTTTGATAATGAAACTTCAACTTGTAAAAATTGTGAAAAAGGTTATTTTAGTAAAACTGGTATTGGAATTAATTCTTGTATTAAATTTCCTAATTGTGAAGATAATGATTATATACAAATTGTTGATGATAAATGTAATAAAAATAATAAACAAAAAGTTGATTTTAAATTAATTAATGAATTTTGTTTTGAAAATCAAACTAAAAATAGTTTTGAAATTAATTGTCAAAAATGTGAAAGTGGTTTTTTTAAAAAAAAAATTGATAATGATTATTATAAATGTGATTATTGTCCTTCTTATACTTATTCTACTGAAAATGGAAATTTTGATAATTGCTTAAATTGTGATGGTATAATTAAAAAAAAATTAGTTTTTAATAAAATAAAAAATAATTATTTTAATCAAAAATTTGAAATTGAAAATGAAGAAGGAGAAATAAATATTGAAGTTGAAAGAAATCAAAATATGGAATCAATAAAAATAATAATTGATAATTATGAATATTTAAAAGCTCCAATAAATAATATGATAAAAATAGATTTAGAAAAAGGAAAACATGAAATAATAATAAATGCTTTAAATAATATTATAAATAAAGTAACTATTTATAATACAAAAGAAGGAGGTGGATATAAATGTGAAGAATGTCCAAATAATTTAAAAATAAAAACTGAAAATGGTTATATTTGTTTAATTTGTTCTCCAGGATTTTATTTTTCAAGTTCAGAAAAAAAATGTATTAAATGTGATGAAAATCATATTAAAACTTCATATAATAATATTGATAAATGTATTAAATGCCCTACTTTTACATTCAGTAATGATGATAGAACTGAATGTGTTATTCATAATGTTATAAATCAAAAAAATATTATGAGAATTTTTATTGTTGAAAAAATTGAAAAAACTATTGAAAAGATATGTAAAACTCAAAATTGTTTAAATTCTTTTTATCCTATTAATGATTTAAGGGATAATAATAAGTTTTATTTTTCTTTTAAATATTTAAATTTTTTGGCAACTCAAAAAGTCATATTTAAAGATATTAAAAAAAAAGAAGATAATGGATATATTTTCTTGGCAAAAAATAATGGCTTGAAAGATAATAGAATTCTTTATAATATTGCAAATAAAATTGAAAATATTAAAATTGTAGATGAAAACAAAGATAAAGGAATTATTATAAAATATACTGGTGGTGATAATTGTACTGAAATTCAAGATAAAAAAATAGAAACTTTCTTATTTTTAAAATGTCAAAAAAATAATATTGATAATAATTATTTTGTATTTCAAAAACCAATTTTTATTAAAAATGATAATTGCAATTATTATTTTGAATGGCAAATTGAAACAATTTGTCCAATTTGTTTATCAAATGAAGTTAAATCAATTAGTTCATTATGCATTAATTCAAAAAAAAATATTTTTTCTATTGAAAATAATAATTGTTTAATTCAAAATCCAAATAATATATCTGGAAATAATATTGAATATGATTCAAATGACAATATTATAAATGAATTTGATAAAGATTTAATTAAGATTTATAATTTGAAAATTAATTCTAAAAGGAAATATTCAAATACTAAAACAATTAAATATGTAACTGAAAAAAAATATGAAACTTCTTGTCAAATAACTGAAAATTATGATATGTTTTCTATTCTTTTTATTATAATTGGAATTATTATTTATTTAATTTTATTGGCTATTATTTTATTTCTTTATTTTAAATCTAATAAATTAATGGCAAATTTCCCTAGAAAAGTATATAATCTTGATTCAGTTGAAGTAAGTGATCGATCTCTTGAAATGAAAGTTGTCAAAATTGGTGAAAAAGAAAGAAAATAGTATTTTTTAATAATAATATTTTTAAATAAATTAAACTAATTGAATTTAATTTTTTATAATAATTGTAATTATTTATTAAAAGAATTTATTATTTAATACTTTTTGTTCATTATTTATGAAATGTCATCATCAATAATTTCTTTTTATTGAATTTAAATATATTGTTATATTTAATATGTAATAATTATACTTTAATTAATTAATTTTAATAATAATTTTTTTTAAATTTTTTTTTATTTGAATAATGGATCTTAATGATGCAAAAAGAAGATTTTTAGAAATGCAAGGACAACAAAGTTCATTTAAATTAAGTGATAGGACAGTAGTAGAAATAATAAATAAAATAGCAAATAGAGGAAAAATAAAATTACTTCATACAATAACAGGAAGAGAATATGTAGTAGATGGAAAAATAAATTTTGAAATATTAGAACAAATAAAAAAATATAAAAGAATATCAACAAATGAATTAAGTAAAAATTTAGAATTACCAATAAATATAATAGAAAAAAAAACTGAAGAAGTATTAAATAAAAACAAAAATTTAATATCAGTTGATGGAAAAATAATGACAAATGATTATTTAAATAAAATAACAAATGAAATAATAAATATAATTACAAGAAAAGGAAGTGCTACAATAGCAGATTTATCAAATAAATTTGAATTATCAATTGATTTTATGAAAAAATTATTAAGAGATAAAGTAAATGATTCATCAATTAAAAATGCAAAATTATATCCATCAAGAATAATAACAGATTATTATATAGAATTACAAAAAAAAAAAATTCGTCCTGCCTTAATTGCATCAATAACTCCTATTAATGTATCACAAATAATTTCAAAATATGATATTGATGAAATGTTAATTAATGATATAATTGATGATTTAATAAAAAAAGGAGAATTAAAAGGAGAATTTAGAAGTAATCAATATGAATCTTCATTATATTCTTCTTCACAAGATGAATATTTAAAAGGTGAATTATTACAAAATAATTATATTGATTATAGTAAATTAAAAAATATTGGAATTACACAAGATGGTGAAGAATATTTAAAAAATTTAGCTGAAAGTGATAAAGATTTTAGTGATGGTGTTTTTTTACAAGATTATTTAATTTCTTCTGTTTTAAAAGGGAATTTAGAAGGAATTTTAAATGATAATTTAAATAAAAATTTACCTACTAATTATAATTCTATTTTCTTTTTTAATATTGATAATAATGATTCTAATACTCTTTTAGAAAGTATTGGAATTAATCCTTCTGATTTTATATATTTAAATAATAATTTAATTCCTAATTCTATGATAGATAATTTTGTAGATGAAAATAAAGAAAATTTAAAAGAAATTGCTAGTCAAGTTTATAATGTTTATATTGAAAAAATTGAAAAAATTAAAAAAGAAAAAGAAAAGGAAAAAGAAGATGAAAAAGAAGATAAAAAAAAAAGTAAAAAAAGAAGAAAAGATAAAAAAGGAAAAGAACAAAATGAAGAAAATGAAATAGAAATTGATGTAGAATTAAAAAAAAAAGATATAGAACAATTTAAAAATAAATTATTATCAAAAAATTCATATGATGATTTAAATGAAAAAAAAGAAACATTAACAGAAATTTTTGATAATAAAATATTACCAAAACTAAATAAAATATTTTCAAATAACGTAAACACATTTATAAAAGAGAAAAAAAATACATCAACAATATCAGATCCAAATATACTTATATCAAACATAGAGAGTAATTACTTATATTTAAAATTAGTACAAAAAAATTTAGAAACATTATCTTCAATTGGAAAAGGAGAAGAATTTCAAAGATCAATTAAAGCAATAATTGCTTATTTTTCAAAAAAAGAAATGACAAATTTATTAAAAGATATTTTAATATATCAAATTATTCATATGAAATTACAATTAAATATAAATAAAATTAATACTCATAATGAAAGAAATGCAATTATTGGAGTTTTTCCAGATGATGATATGAGAGATTTATTTAATAATTTAAATGATTTTTGTCAAAATAAAAATTTAAATAAATTTATTGATTTATTAACTGAAAATGAAAAAAATATTGCTGTATCACTTCCAATTTATGATAAAAAATCAGAAAAAGAACAAATTGAAAAATTTAATAAAGAAATAAATTTAATTATAAATGACAAAATTGAAAAAATTGAAAAATTAAATTTTACAAATTATTTAGAATTATTTTGTGCAGTTTGTAATTATGCATTAAGTAAAAAAGGTTATCATTTAAGATTACCAAGTGAACAATGGGTTATTAATGTTTATTTTAGATTAATGGAAGAAAATGCATTAGGTTATTCTGATATTGTTAAATTTATTGAAAAAATAAATAATATATTAAATAATCCAAAAGATAAAAGTAAACCTGAAGATAATTTTGATGATAATATTGATGAATTATCAGAACTTTTAAAAGCATTTTATGATAATATAAACAAATAAAAATAATAAATTAATAAACAAATAAATATAATATATATAAAAAAAATAAAATTAAATTTAAAATAAAAACATTAAATTAAAAATAAAAAATTAAAAAAATAAAAAAAAACAAATGTCAATAATTTCATTAGAAGAATTACAAAACTCAAATCTCCAAACAACAATATCTCAAATAGAATTAATAAATCCAATAGAAACAGAAATAAAATCTTATTTTTTAAAAACAACAAAAAGTGGTCATTTATACAATCATCCAATTTATACAGCATTTAATAAAACAAATTTAGGTTCAATTCCCTCAAAAATAGAAACAACATTAGTAAAAACTCCAATAAAAAAAAAATATTCAATTTTCAATCCAAAACCAAATAATGAATCAACAACAATTTATAATCCATCATCATTTAAAAAAAATTCAGTTTCTTTTTCTAAAAAAGGATTAGGGAATGGTTTTATATCAAAATCACAAAGATTTGATAATTTATATAAAGAAAAATATAAACCTGGACCTTGTGAATATTCAAAAGATAAATTAACTATTATGAATAATATTAAAAAAAGTATTTTTTGTAAAGGATTATTTAATAATAAAGAAAATCATTCTATTTTACCTAAAAATAATTTTCCTGGTCCTTGTGATTATAATCCTAAATTTTTAGAAAGTGATAATTTTAAAAATAAAAATTCACCTTTTTTTACTTCTGAAAGTGAAAGATTTAAAGATTTTTGTAATTTTAATTCAAATCCTGGTCCTGGAAAATATTTTGATAAAATTATAGAACCTGGGAAAAATAATAATAAGGAAAGTTATTTTTTTAAAGGAAATGTTAAAAAAAAAGATAATCCTACAAAAAGATTAAAAATTGATGTTGGAGATTTTGAAAAAAGTAATTTTAAATTAGTTGATAAAAAAGGAGAAATTAATACAAATTGGAGAAATCCTAATTATAAAATTACAGGAAATGAATATGAATATAATTTTCAAAATGAAAATAATGAAAATGAAAATAAAGAAAATAAAATTTTTAAAAAATTCAAACCTGAAAAATATAAGAATAAAATAAAAGAAGATGAGAAAAAAAAAAACAATTTTAATTATAAAATATTTGAAAATTTGTATATTCCAATTAATCCTAATAGCAATCAAAAAAATGATTTATTTACATTATATTCTCCAAGATGGAAAAAAAAACCTAAATATAATACTGAATCTAAATTTACTCCTCCTGGTCCTGCATATTATAATCCAAAATATTCAAAAAATAAAATTAGTTTTAATTTAAATGTTAAAGACTTTATTTATACAAATGGAATTTCATTTAATCAAATAAAAAAAATTTAATAAAATATACATTATAGTATATAAAATTTAATAAATTTTTATAAATTAAAACTAATAAAAAAAATATTATTAATTATAGTCCTCTTAACCTAAATGAAGAGAAAATGTATATTTTAATTCAGGATTATATTTTGGATAAATAATTAAATCAACATCTCCCTCTTTTAATACATGTAAATCATTATATTCTTCAATTTGTTCTGGTAAACCTAATAAATTTTTATCTGAAACTTCAAAAATTACATCTCTATAATTTTTATCTCCATTAATTTTAATATCACATTTTATTATAGAACCAATTGGATTTTTAGAAGGTAAATAACTCCAATAATATTCTCCTTCAGTTGTTACATTATTTTTCCAAAAGAATTTTATATTTGTTGGAGAATTAAAACTAATTATTTTTTTACAAAAATTACACTTTCCTTCACATTTCCCAGAATTTTTATCAATTATTTTATATTCATAATCATGTGGTATCATATCAATTTCTTTATTTGTTTTAATATTACAGAAATTACAAATCAAATTTTGAATTCCTTTTTTAATACAAGTAGGTTTTATTTCATCATTTATTTTATAATCATGTGGTATCATATCAATTTCTTTATTTGTTTTAATATTACATATTTTACAATAAAAAGTTTGGTTTCCTTTTTTAATACATGTTGGGTTTATATTACCAATTAATTCAGTTTCATGAATACATCTTGCAGAAAAAAATTTAACATCATAAGAAATAGCAATATCAGTTCCTTTTATATCTACTCTAAAATAATCCCCATCTTTATAACATAAATTAGGATGAAAAACTATACATCCTACTTGTCCATAATTACTGTTTAAAACTACAAATTTATTATTGTTACAATTGTTGGAAAATTTCAAAATTTCTCCATTATTATAATTTTTCAAATTAACTTCAATATCATTACAATTAATTTTTTTTCCTAATGAAATAGTCCAAATATCATTATTTTTAAAAACTTCAATAGGCATATTTTGAGCAGGCCAGGCAACATTTTTATATTCAGAATCTTCAAAAGTTTTATCAAAACAATACATAGAAGAATAATTACTAACCAATCCAAATCCAGTATTTTTCATAGGAGGATTTAAAATCCATCTTCTATGTCCCATTGTATTAAAACAACCAGAATCAGAAATCCAACAATTAATTGAATCTATCAAATTGTAACAACCAAGACAAATATTACAACTATTACATCCTTTATCTCCTAATTTAAATAATTTATCATCCATTTTATTTGGTTTTGGTTGACCTGAATGAGCCATTAATTTATTTATTGCCATTAATAGACTTGCTGCTTCTGATAATTCTTGATATTGTTTATTTATTCCTACGTCATATGGTATTCCTGCTATATATCTTAAACAGTTAAAATATTTTATTGCTATATCTAAACTCTCTTTTGATATTTTTCCTAGTTTATATGGATATTTTATTTTTGGCTCTGTTGAATATTTAATTGTCTGTTTTTCATTTTTTAATGAATCTAAAAATCTTTCACGAATTTCAGATATTGAATGATAATCTACTTTTAATTTTTCATATTCTGACCATCTTATTGAGTCATTCTCTAATTTATTTCTTTCTTCTGTTTCTTTTTTTAGTAAGTCTTCATATTCTTTTTTTAAATTTTCTTCTTTTTCTTTAAATATTTTATTTTTTCTTTCTTCTTCTTCTTTTATTTTTCTTTCTTCCTCTTCTTTTATTCTTTTTTCTTCCTCTTCTTTTATTTTTCTTTCTTCTTCTATTTTTATTTTTCTTTCTTCCTCTTCTTTTATTCTTCTTTCTTCTTCTTCTTTTATTTTTCTTTCTTCTTCTTCTTTTATTTTTCTTTCTTTTTCTTCTTTTATTCTTTTTTCTTCCTCTTCTTTTATTCTTCTTTCTTCTTCTTCTTTTATTTTTTTTTCTTTTTTTTCTTTTTTTTTTTTTTTTTTTTTTTTTTTTTTTTTTTTTTTTTTTTTTTTTTTTTTTTTTTTTT
>JAEEGK010027595.1_pt1 | contig 11455 bp, 6 predicted proteins | sample 8958771 | NCBI WGS metagenome assembly JAEEGK01 (sample SAMN16246547, study PRJNA631951) | gut metagenome | biome: gut microbiome; feature: rumen; material: SC-attached | host: Bos | place: Iran: Karaj | collected 2018-10 | reverse complement strand
TTATTTTCATAATTATTTTTATTGTTATCAATAATATCTTCATTTATATTATTATTTTTTTCAAAAATTGGATTATAACTATATTCATCTTTTTTTATATCATTATTTACATTAAAATTATTATTATTATTATCATCATTATTTTTATTTATAACATTTTCATTATCAAATACATTATTATTATTTTCATTAAAATTATCATTATTATTATTATTTATATTTTCATTATAATTATTGTCAATTATATTTTTACTATTTAAATTATTTGAATCATCTATTATTTCATTATAATTATTTTGATTATTATCATCTTTATTATCAAATAAATTTTCATTATTATCATTATTATCATTATTATTATTATTAAATAAATTATCATTTTTATTATAATCTTCATTGTTATCAAAAATATTATTATTATTATTATCATCATTTCCAAAAATATTATTATTATCATTATTATTATCTAATATTTGTGCTTGATTATTTAAATTATAATTTTTAATTTGATTTTCTGAATTTACATTATTATTATTTTTATTTTCATTAATTATTTGTTGTTGAGTTAAATTATTTTGATTATTAACATTTTGTTCAAAAATGTTCTCTTCATTATTATTATTACTATTAGTTCCAAAAATATTATTATTATCATCATTATTATTATTTTGTTCAACAACATTTTTTACTTTATTAATCTTTGATTTTTTTTTCTTATTAAATTTTGCAATAAAATCATTGACTTGATCAATAGAAAAATTATCAGACATATAAAAATAAATAAAAATAATTTAAATAAAATAAAATTAATATAATATATTTTAAATTATTTTAAATGGAAAAAAAATTATCTGAAAAAAGTAATATTTTTTTATATAAAATTAATATTTAATAGAATTATATTCATCATTAAATTCCGATGAAATAGAAAAAATAGCTAAAACATTTTACAATGGAGAATTTGATTTAATAATTAATAAACAACTAATAAATAAAACTATTATTAATAATTATGAAGATAATTTTCTTAAACAAATGTTATTAAGTATTTTAATTTATTCTTTATTGAAAATTAAAAAATATCAAGATGCAAAAAATTTATTAGATGAATATGTTTTTGATACTAAAAATAGTATTTTTACTTTTAATTTTTTAAAATGTAAAGTTTTATATTTATTAGGAAATGTTTGCGATTCAATTAATTTGTTATATGAAATGTTAGAAATGTATGAATCATTTAAAAATAATAATGAAAATAATGAAAATAATGAAAATAATAATAATATTGTTTATATTGAAACTTTTGATAGTGAATTTCTTGCATTATCAAATTTTTTTATTTATTTATTTTCTATAAATAATATTGATTCAAAAATTAAAAAAATTTATTTCGAAATTAAAATATGTTTTACAACTCTTAATTTCGAAGAAAAGGCATATGAAACTATTTTAAATTTAGAACAAAAATATCCGAATGATATTCAAATAATATTTGAAGTATCAAAAATGTCAATTTATATGTCTCAATTTCAAAAATTTAATGAAGGTATAGAAAAATTAAAAAAATTAAAAGAAAATAATGAATATATAAATAATAAAATATTAATTGATAATTATATTAATAATCTTGAGTGTTTATATTTATTCATAGTAAAAAATTATGAAGAATGTGAAAATAAATATAAAAAATCAATGTTAAATGAACAATCAGATGCTATTTATCTAAATAATATGTCTTTATTGAATATTTATATCAATAAACCTGATGTTTGTCATAGAAGTTTAATTGCAATTGCAGATAAAAATAAAATAGATTTTAATAACGAAGTTATTCAATATAATTTTGAAATTTTAAATAAATTCTTTTTATTACCAAAATATAATCCATAAACAAATATTAATATTATATAATAATATATATTTATATTTAAAAATTATATAATTATTATATTAATAATAATAACAATAAAATTTAAAAATGGGAAATCACATAAATAATCTTGTTTTCTTTCCTCCCCATCGTCATCATCAACAAGAAGAATATGAAAATGACATTTTCATTCAATCTCAAACCAATAAAAACAATCAAGTTCAAATTAAAACATTAATCCTAGACGAATCATATAAATACCTAATAATATCACATGGAAATGCAGAAGATATATATAACGTATATGATTGGGTATACAACACCCTTTCAAAATTATGTAAAATTAATTTTGTTATGTATGAATATACAGGATATGGTTTTAATCATCAAAATGTAACACCATCTGAAAGTGCATGTTATGATGATATTGAAACTGTATATACCTACCTTACTGAAACATTAAAAATACCACCTAAAAAAATTATTGTATTTGGTAGATCTGTTGGAAGTGGACCTTCTTGTTATTTAGCTGAAAAATATGATATAGGAGGACTCATTTTAAATAGTGGGTTTTTAAGTGTTTTTAGAGTGGTTATTAAATTAAGATTTACTTTGCCATGGGATATTTTTCCTAATATTGATAGAATTAAAAATATTAATTGCCCTGTTTGTATTATACATAGTGTTAAAGATGAAGTTGTTCCTTTTTATCATGCTAAAAAAATGTATATGTTTGCTAAAAATAAATTTGATCCATTATTTATTGATGGAACTTCGCATAATAATATTGATATTTTAAGTGAAGATGTTTATAATCATATGAATAAATTTTTTATGTTTTTAGAAGAAAAGGACAAAGAAACTTTTAATATTGATATAAATAATGAAGATAATAATAATGAAGATAATAAAAATGAAGAAACTTTATAACAAATAAAATATAAAATAATAAAAAATTAAATATGTGCCTTTTATTTAAATAATTTTCATATATAATTAAATATATAAATGCTATTAATAATAATATTATTATTATTAATATTTAATTCAAACTACAAATTTAAATAAAATAATAATTAATTAATTCTTATTTTTGTTATCAATCTTATCAAGAGCAATCATATTATTTTCTATAGTATTTTTATTTTTTTCAACAATCGAATCTATTTTTTTTCCAGTAACAACAATACTCATTTGAAATCCAAGACAAACATAATAAACATATTTTTCTTTCAAACTTAGAATTTCTTTAGGAGCACTTTGTGTAAATTGTTCTTCTCCATATCCTAATTTTCCCATTGATGCATCTCCCCAACTTAAAACATCTCCATTATCTAAAATAATAAAATTATGTGTATAACCACAATAAATATCTTTAACCTTTTGTTTTCTATGATATTCTAATTTTTTTGGTATATCAACTTTAGAATTTAATCCTATACATTGATTTTCACTATTATCACCTAAAACATAAACATCTCCATTTTCTAATAAAAATAAACAATGTCTCGCACCAACTGAAATTTTTTTAATTTTTATATTAAAAGAAATTGAAAGTTCTTTAAAAACATTATTTTTTGTTTTTATTTTTGACATTTCTGAATAAGTATTGTCTCCTATTCCATAAATTTTTCCTAAATTTGAATCAAATAATAAACAAAAATTTTGACCTAAATAAATATCAGTAAATATTATATTATTATTTTCTATTAATTCTAAATATTTACCATCTTCTATTTTATTATCATTAAAATCATAACCACCTATAAAAATTTGTTGTAAACCTTGATTATTTTTTTTAGTACAAAAAATAACTCTTTTTCCAAAAGCATATATCTTATCTATTTCAGTAGTTAAATTTTCCGGAAGAATTTCGGGATTAACAACATGAGTATCATATTCATTATTATTTCTAGCATCGATATTATATTTATCAATTAATTTAATTCCAAATCTTAATAAATGTTGATTATTTTGAGAGTCTCTAACTAAAATTAAACTAAAATTATCTCCTGCTGCAATGTCTTCAATTCTTTGATTATTAATAATATTATTATTTTCACTATATCTAATTAAAGTTAAAGAATCATATTTAGTTTCATTAATATTCATTCCTAATTGACCTTCTTCATTTCCACCAAATCCAAATAATTGACCATCTTCAAATAATATTAAACAATGACTTTTTCCAGTCACAATTTTTTTTACTAAACTATTAAAATTATTTATATCCATCCAACGAAGATTATCTGGAACTGAACCAAAACAAAATAATTCATTTTTTTCTATAAATGCCATTGTTGCTTCATTTTTTGGCAGAAGTTTTGTATTAACTTCATTTAAATAAACTAAAGGACTCTTTTTACAACAACCACAACAAAAAAAATTATATAAACAATTTTTAAAACATTGCATTTTTTAAATATAGTTTAATAATATTTAAAAATATATTATTAATTATTAATTAATTATTTTTATTAATTAAAAATTAATTTTAAATTAATAATAATATTATTTTTATTATTATATCATAATTTATATTAATTTATAGGAAAATTATTTTTGTTACATAATTGTTTAATTGATTCAATTTCTCTTGGTTTTTTTAATGTATTTATTATTTGAGTAATGTAATTTACATTATTTTTTTCTTTTATATTTTTTAAAACATTAAATAAAATATTATTTTCATCTAAATCAAAAACTTTTTTATAATCATTTAATTCATAAAAAATATTCGCATTAATTATTTTATTATAATTATGAGCAGCATATGATATATCATTATTATTATTCCCAGAAAATAAATAATTATTAAAATTAATTTTATAAAAATTTTGAATAACTTTAATTAAATGATTAACTAATTCCAAAACAAAATTTTGATCTAAATTATTATAATAAGAATTTAAAATATTACAATATAAAAATAAAATTAATTTTTTATTTTTATTATCATCAGTATAAGAAAACATATCTATATTTTCTTTTAAATAATTAATACCATTTAATTTGTTAATAATTTCCATAGTTTTTTCCATTCCGATTTTAATAGATAATTTACTTATAAACAAAATCATTTCTTTTCCTAATTCTTGAGCACTTTTTGGATTTTCATTTTTATTTTTATTATAAACATTATTCGTTGTTATTAATAAATTACATAAAGATTCATAATAAATTTCAGGTTTAATAAAATTAATTAAATAATCTAATAATTCAAATAATTGAGAATAACATGAATAATTAATAAGAATACTACAAATAATAAATAATTTATCAACATAATTTTTATTAACATTATAAAAATTACTATTATGAATAAAACTAACTTTAATAAAAGATAAATAAGGATTGAATAAATATTTATATTGAATATTCCATGAATTTTGTTCAGTTAAAATATTATTTAATAAATTTCCAAAATAATCAGAAAAATCATGAGAAATATTTAAATAATGAGCGAAAAATTGAAAAGTATAACCAAGTAAATCAGTAACATTATTAACTAAAATTATATTTAAATTATTATGTAATTTATTTTCAAACATTTTTATTGAATTTATGTCAATATTAACTAATTTTTTTATAATTAAAGAACATGTTTCAAAATAATAATAATTAAATTCATCTTGTTCTGATTTTTTAATAATAATATTTAATATATTATTCATTGTTTCAGTTAAATCATTTATAATATTTTTATAATAATTTTCATTAGTTAAAAATAAAGTTCTATAAAAACATCTCATTGCAAAAATATTTGGATTTTCAATAACTATAAATTTCATTAAACTACTTATAATATTACCAAAAATTTCTTGATTATTAACTGCGTCTTTTGTTAGAGCTTCTCTTGTATTTTTATCTCTCATAAATAAAATTTTTTCAACTGTTAATAAACATGCGTTTTTTGTAATATTATTTGAATTATTTAAAATATTAATTAAAATATTTAAAACTTGAGGTAAAAATTCCTTTTGAATTTGTAAACGAAAAGTTGTTAAAAATTTAAGTGTATATACTTGAGATACAATAGGTGAATTAAAATCTTGAAATTCTTTCATAAAAACTTCAGATATCATATTATTTAAATTTAATGTTGAATTTTGATTTAATTCTGTGACACCAATTCTTTGAGCGAAAGTTTTTATTTGAACAGCGAAAATTAAATTAATTGCAATTATTTTTAAATTCCAAAAATTTTGTTTATTTTGACTATAATTTTGTAAATTAGAATTTATTGTAGGAATAATAAAATTATCAATTATTTTTGGGTTTTGATTTATAATTTGTCTTAATAAATTAATAGCATAATATTTATTAGATTCCATGTCATTTTCTTCTAATTCTACTTTTAAATAACTAACTGGATTATCTTCAAATTCTTCTTGTTCTTTTTCAGTCATTTGTAAATTAGGTGATATTAAATTTTGAATTAAATTATTTATTTGATTATCATCTAAATTTTTTAAAATTTCTCTACTAAAACATATTTTAAAAAAATCAAGCAATTCTCGAGTTAATTTTGAATAACTATCAATTTTTTTTATCATAGTTGTAATATTCCAAATAATATTATAAAAAGGACTTACATAATTATAAATATCATCATAATAATTTGAATAATATAAATTTATATTTTTCATAGTTTTAGCCTTTAAATTTATGCATTTTTCATAAACATTATTATTTGGAATATTAATAATATTAAAAGATAAAGTATTAGCTAAAATATTTAACCATTCTTTTAAATTATCTTCAAAAAATTCAGGAAAATCTTGATAATTTAAAGAATAAAAAATACTCATAATATGTTTTAACATTAATATACAAGGTAAATCATTTTCATTTATATTATTATTATTTACTAAATATTCACTTATTTTTTTTGCATCTTTTGTAAAAATTTCACATATTTCATTCATTGTATTTATAATTTCTATAAATAATTCCTTTGATTTACTTTGAATATGATAACGTCTAATTATTTTACTAATTAAATGATAAATTTCAATTGAAATTTGATAATTTTGTTCTTGTAACATTAAAGAAAGTTTTTTCATTAAATCAGGCCAAATTTTAAAGTATCCATCTGCGTTTGTAATAATAATTTCAATCATATTTTTTACTAAAGGTAATAATTTTTTATCAATTTTAAATAAAATGTTAATAATATTTTCTTTAAAAAAAATTTTAACTTCTTCAGTTAATTTTTTTTGAGGATTTATTAAAGCTTTTTCTGTGTTGTCAAACCAATAATCATTAATATAATTTTTTAAAAAAACACATGTTAATTGCTTTAAATTTATGCTTATGTTTTGGTTTGAAATATATTCTAAAAATAAAGTTAAAGTTTTTTTATCTAAAATTATTTCTTGAATTAATTTTTCTCCTATAATTTATATAATAATAATTTATTTTATTTAATTTATTTTTTACCTTCTTGACGAACATTTGCATTTACATCTAATGTTTTTTGAAAAACCGCGCTGATTTGATCCATTAATTTTTATTTTAAATTAAAAAATAAATTATATTTAAATATTAAAATTATATTATTAAAATTTAATATATTTTTTTTTCTTTAAAAATTTTAAAAATTAAAATTTAAATAAAATTTTCAAATTAAAATAATTATTTTATATTTTAATTATATTTTTTTATTTATCCTTAATTATGGATGAAAATAATAATAATAATAAATTATTAAATAAAAAACACAAACATTCAAAAAATAATAATGATGATAATAATAATATAAATAAAGATTTAAAAAAAAATAATAATTCAAATAAAAAATTTAATTTCAATAAAAAATTTAATAATAAAAAATCAAGAAAATTAGAACCAATAGAACAATTATATCAAAAAGCAAAAAATTTATATGAAAAATATTCAGAATCATATGATTTAGATAAAATAGATTATTCATTAAAAGAAAATAAATCAAAAAAATGGACATATGATTTAATAAAAACAGGAACATTTGAAGATAAAATATCATCATTAATTTTATATATAAAAGAAAATCCAAAATTTACTTTAAAATATATAGAAATTTTATTAAAAATGTTAAATGATAATTCAAATAATCGTAGAAAAAAAGAAAATATAATTTTAGTTTTAAAAGATTTATTTTTAAATAATTTATTAAATGGAATAATACATTTACCTTTTAATATAAAATATCAAAATAATAAAAATTTAGAATTTAAAAATATTTCAAATGATGAATTAATTGAAAGTTTTTATGAAGATAAAATTCATCATTTATATTTAAGATTAATATTAATTATTGAAAATAATATTTTAAATGAACCTTTAATTCAAATTAAAAAAAAAAATTTAAATTATTTATTTGAAATGCTATTAAATCAACCTGAATGCGAAGAAAAAATTTTAAGTGATATTATTAATAAATTAGGTGACCCAAATTCTGAAATTTCTAATTTTGTTATTAATTTATTAAAAAATTTACAAGAACAACATTTAAAAATGTCTTTTGTTATTTTTAATAATGTTAAAACGTTTTTTACTCAATCTCAAAATGTTAATGCAAAATTAAATTCTTTAATTTATTTAACTCAAATGAAAATTCCTTTTAATAATAATAAATTTATTGAAGAATCTATAAAATTTTTTTTTGAGTTATTTAATCAATTTTCAAAAAAAGAAGATGAAGAAGAAATTGAAAATAAAAAATATGAAAATAAAAAAATATTAAATAAAAAAGAAAAAAAAAATAAAATTATGAATAGATTAAAAAAAGAATCAGAATCAAATGAAAAATTTTTAACATTAATTGTAAAAAGAATAAATATTTTATTTAATTTTATAAAAAATAACAAAAATCAAATGAATAAAATAAATAATTTAGTCCAAGAAAAAATAAACATTTTATTTAAACTTTCTCATAATAAAAACATAAAATTATCTATAGAAATATTAAAATTATTATTTGCAATAATTCAAACCCAAGATTTAAATTATAATGACAGATATTATCGAACATTATATGAATTTATTAATAATTTTAATTTAAGTACATCAAAATATTTAAAAGACGCCTTAAAATTAATATTATTATCTTTAATATATGATACAAATACTGTTCGAATATCTTCTTTTTTAAAAAGATTACTTCAAATGTGTTTATGTTCTGAACCTAATTATATTATTTGTGTTTTAATAATAATAAGTCAAGTTTTAAGAAATAAAAATAAATTATGGAAAATGATTGAAAAAAAAGAAATTTTTTTAAATAATAAAGATAATAATAATTATTATGATTTTAATAAAAGAGATCCTAAATATTCAAATAGTGAAAATTGTTATTTAAATGAAATTTATTTATTATGTAATCATTATCATCCTTCTGTTCAAAGAATCGCTAAATTTATATTAGAAAATTATAATAAAGAAATTGTTAATTATGAAGGAAATCCTTTGTTAGATTTTAGTTTAGTTAATTTTTTAGAAAAATTTGTGTTAAAAAATCCAAAAATTAAAAAAATTAAAAAAAATGAACAAAAAGATAATATTAATAATGAAAATAATTTAATTGAAAATAAATTAAAAAATTTTATTAATGATGAAAATGATAATAATAATCCTAATTATATTAATAATAATGATATTGAATTAGGAGATGATGATTTTGCTTTTATTAATAAATTTAATCAAGTTTATCCTAAAATTACTAATTCAAAAAATTATCTAAAAAAATTAAAAAGAAAAGAGAAAAAAAATAAAGAAAAAAATGAAGATGATTTAATAGATGATTTAGAAGATAAAAATAATATAGATGAAGAATTAGAAAAATATGCTGATAAAGTTATGGAAGATGAATATAAAAAAATAGATAAAAATGCTAATAATGATGAAGAAGATGAAGATAATTTAGAAGAAGAATTAGGGAGTTTTGAAGAAGAAGAAGAAGATGATAATAATAATAATGAAGAAGATTTAAATGAAAATTATGATGATGAAGAAGAAGATGAAAATAATGATTTATTTGCAGATGCAAATGATTATAAAAATCAAATTGAAAAAAATATGGAAATAGCTGAAGAAGGTCAAAATGATGATGAAGATTTTATGAATAAAAAACCAAAAAAAAAATTTAAAAGAAAATAATAAAATTTATTAATAATGATATTTAAATTAAAAATAAAATTGATTAAAATAATTATAATGTAAATAACTTATTAATATTTATAATAAAAAAATATTACTATAAATTTAATTAAAATTATATTAATTCTATTTTTTCATATTATTTTTGAGCATATTTTTGTTTATTATTAAAATTATTTCTTAAACTATTACTTTTTTTGTTATTATTATTTCCATTAAAATTATTTAAACTTCCAGCAGTAAAGCAAATAATATTGTTATTATTATGTGGACTTGAATTATTATTAGTATTTAAATTTGTAAAATTCATATTTTCTAAATTTTCAAAATTTTGTTCATAAGTTTGAATCATAGGTTCCATTTCTTTTATAAAATTATTCATTGCAATCTCTTTCTTTTTATTATCTTCTTTAATATTATTTATTTTATTTTCAAGAAGTTTTATTTTATTTTCTAAATTTTTAATTTCATTTGTAGAATCATTTATTTTGCTATTTAAAATATCTTTATTTTTTAAAATTAAATTATATAAATTATTTTTTTTTTGATTTAATTTATTTTCTTGATCTTCAACATTTTTAAATTTATTTTTTAATTCATTTTCATGTGTTTGTAAATTTAATAAAGTTTTATTAGAATTTTCAATATCTTTATCAAAATCTTTAATTTCTTTATTTAAATTAATTAATTTTTGTTCATTTAATTTTTGTAAATTTTCTTCTATTTTATTTTTTGCAATATTTAATTGATTATTTAATAAATAATTATTTTTCCATTTTTTATAATATTTATTTAATTTATTTTTATTATTTCTTCTATAAATTCTTAACATTAATTTTAAATTATTTATTAATTTCATATACATTAATTCAGCATGAATTAATTTTAAATGTTTTTTATTACTAATTTTTTTAATTAATAAAAAAACTTCTAATTTTGTTAATAAAAATCTATTATTTATATTTTTCATTAATTTAATGGTAAAATAATTAATTTTTTCTATTGTTATTTCATTTTGATAATATAAAATTTTTTCATTTTCATTTTCAATTTCCATTGGAATACTATTAAAAATGTCATTTTGAATTGGAATTGAATCATCAATTTTTTCATTATTTTTATTAGTTTCATTATTATTTGAATTTAAATTATCTAAACCATCAAAACTCAAATTATTAATTGGTATTTCTGAATTAACTATTTTGATTTCATTGTTATTTGCATTCACATCAGTTAAGACAACATTAGAATCTTCAATTACATCTCCAAAAGATGCATTAAAGGACATTTTTTAATTTTATTTATTATTTTTTTTTTACTTATTTAAATTAAATTATATAAAAAATTTTATATTTATTTTAATTAAATAAATAAAATACTAAATTGAATTATAATTCATTTTAAAGATGGGGATTGGGGATTGGGGATTGGGGATTGGGGATTGGG
>JAEEGK010027592.1_pt1 | contig 11456 bp, 8 predicted proteins | sample 8958771 | NCBI WGS metagenome assembly JAEEGK01 (sample SAMN16246547, study PRJNA631951) | gut metagenome | biome: gut microbiome; feature: rumen; material: SC-attached | host: Bos | place: Iran: Karaj | collected 2018-10 | reverse complement strand
CGATTGCATTTTCTGTCTGTGAATTGACGTGTTCAATATCGTATTTCCTTTCTCTATATTGATGGAAAGAGAATCTTTCCTTATGTTTTTCACTTACCTCGACATTGAAAAGAAGTAATATTCTACGAATGAGCTTTTCATTCCTGTCATAACGCAATGTGAAGACATCGTCATCGGTTTTGATCTGGTCTTTTACCAAATCAATGACCGTACTATTGGCGTTCTTTCCCGTATTCTTCTTGATTTCTTTAAGGATATCAGCAGGTGACTTTCCACAATCTATCAAGAATCCGATATAATTATGCAACGTGGTGTTCTCGTGCCATTTGCACAAGATGTCAAAATGACGAGTTACCACTTCCCACTCTTCCTCCAACTTCTTTGAATCATGTGTCGTCAGCAAGCCTTTCATATCTTTATAGAAATAGCGATATGAATTATCTGTTGAAGAATTAGGATCACTTTCACGAATGAAATCGAACAAGAAGTCCAGACGGTTTTCATACGTTCTTGTCTTAGGACTAATAGCATTCCAAAACTCATTGTCTTGAAATTTTCTTTCCATTTCATCCCATCTGCGAACCAATGTTTCCTCATCAATAATGCATGTGCCACTTTGTTTCTTATCAACTTTCACACACAAAAGGAAAAGGGCTTTCAGGAGTTCTGAATTGGTCAAACTGATTTTTCCGCCATTCAACCTGTTGAATATTGCAATATCATCTACAAGATTCACAGATGTCGAAGTTGAGGGATTTGACGGATTAAGGGGAGATACATTATACCAAATGAAGAGCGCTCTCAGATTTGGAGTAGATGATGGAAGCCTTGAGTTATCCTCATAAAACAACGCATTATTGAGATTGTCTCGTCTTTGCCTTGTAGTAGAAACCTCTTTTTTATACCAATCTTCTATTCTATCTTTAGCTTTTCTTACAAAGAAGGAATCGAGATTCTTGTTTGGTTTAGGATAATTATAGTCAACTAAAGATGATTGGTTGTAAGTAATCTTATCGAAATCAATATCAGGCCTGTTTGCATATTCAATAGTATACAAAGGATATCCTTGGTTTTGTTTTTCATTGAGGCATATCAATAGTAGAAGCATAGTCGTAAGACGCTGTTGACCATCCAACACGTCCCAAACCAAACGGCCTTTGTCATCGAAACGAGGTTTTACCATTAAAGGTTGCAAATAGTAGTTCGCCTTGCGGTTAGCATTCTTGTCAACAAAATCAGTTAAGTCATTAAGCAAGTCATCAACCTGCCTAACTTTTTGGTCTCCAGAATCGGCGCTTGATTCCCATCGATATCCTCTTTGGTAAGAAGGAATGACGAAGTGATAATTACCTGTCAACAGTTCACTAACCGGCATCTCCAACGGTTCTTGCAGGTTAACCAGATTTAAAGGTTGTGATTTGTCCATAATTATATCATAATTAAATGATTCGACTTATTTGTTTATGCAAATTCTATGTTTTCACCTAATGTTCTAATTCAAGTTTTATCTGAAAATAACTAGGAACAACTAACAAATAGTATAGAATCCATAGCCGCCCGAAGGAGGATTCCTGAAGTCATACACCTCATGTCCCTCCTCACACAGCGTCTTCACCACGTCGGGATAATACTCGTTTCTCCAGCTGCTGGCAATGTAGAGTTTCATAGTCCCATATCTTTTCATTCACGCAGCAAAGATAGCGCATTTCTTCGTCATCTCCAAATCTTTTCCCCATTTTCTTTCACTATTTAGGTGCAGAGAGATGAAATGATAAAAATAATTTTAATAAAAGTAATTTTTGAAATTTTTAGGGGTGTGTCACATTCGAAATGGACCAACAATTATAACTATTAAATCATAGGGAAAGGATATATGCCGTCTGCCGTTATTCTCTCACCGTCCAAGTCGTGCAATTCAAAAGACCGCCTTCAAGAGCGACCTCGTTGAAGTCGACAGTTTCAATGTTTCGGTGTGGAAATATCTTCTTGAACAAAGACAATGCATCTTCATCACGATTCCCTGCTACACCGAACTTAGGAAGCACTATTAAATTATCCACTTCAAGATAATTCACATAAATGCCAATAGCGTTCATTTCATGATCCTTATCGTACTTTTGCTCAAAGAAGGGCACATTGATGTATTGGAGACCATTCTCCAAACAAGCTTTGTTGATGCCTTCACGGATATACTTGTACTCGGCATTCAAATCATTTCCCAAGAGTGTATCTTTATCTACGAAACGAACCATACCATCAGCATGGCCGGTGACATCAGTATTGACAGCAGGAATTATTATGACCTTTGCTTTGAGAAGTTCTTCAAGTTCTGAAATGAGCTGTTTTCTTTCAAACTCAGGGTTCTCTTTGAAAATTCTATTGGTGAGAATAGCCTTGTCTCCATACAGAACGACATTACCACCATCAATCTTAATTTTAGAAAAGATAGGATTAATGTCATTTGCTGAACAAACTTCACGAACATCACTTCTTGAGTCTTCCCATTCTTTCTTTCCTCTCAAATAAGATGGATCATACTCGAATTGAATAAGTTCGCCCAATCTATTCTGAACTGGCATATAGTCACGGCACCAGACGTCCTTGGTGTTGCGAAGTTCCTTGACCGAAACTTTATGCTTTATTAATACCGAGAACAGTTCCTCTGCTGCATGCGGATACTTTTCCTCCAGTTTACTTGAAACATATACTGTATTTGGTCTTTCCATTTTGATCAGTAATTAATTACATAGTTTGACATTGCTCTTTGTTTACAACTCTATCTCGGAACAACTTCATATTGGTGAAGTTTCTTAAGATATTCTGGACAAGATCAAGATAGGTGTCGGTGCCATCATCCCATATATGATAAAATGGTTTTATAGAAACACAGTTCTCATGCTCAAAAACAGTATTCAGTAATGTGCGATCAGAGTTTCCACAAGAATGCCCCATAATGAATACTTGAAAAGGAGCTGACTGAATGAAATCCAGCATCTCATGATAATTTCTTGTTTCAAGGTATCTTACGGACTTGACATTCTTGAGTAATTCATTATCATTTTTGTCAAGAAGAGCTTGATAAAATTTATCAAGTTCGTCACCATAGCCAAATATGATATTGTTTGGCTTGGCCAATTCTCCATGGATGTAATTATGTGTTATGTTGAAATTATTATACATACGTACTGTGCCAGTGTAGTTGAAACTCAACAACATAATTCTTTTGGGAATCAGTTTTTTCTGGACCTCAAAATTGTATCGAACTTCCTCATGGTCGATAATGTCTAAGTCATTATTGTCTAGTCCGATGCTATCAATCGCTTTCATTCTTCCTTCTGTAGAGAAATCGGTGGGGTTGAAGTAATCAATCATAGCATCTTGCAAGTCTTTCCTCTCTTTATTTGCTTCAAGGCCGCTAAGATATTCTATCAACTTGCTTTGAAGATAGGACAATTGACTATTCAAATCTTTAACGGTGTAGCCACATTTGGGATTCTCTATGCTCTTCTTCAGCAGTTGATAGTAATCGTTCTCTATATCCACCCAACCTCTCGTTTCTATTGATTGTATAATCGTTTCAAAGAATCGGGAATGTGTTACAGAAAAATCATCTGTATTTTCCTTGAAAGCACTTATAATTTCCGATGGAGGATACTTCCATTCTCCAGTTATCACATCCCTCAATGAATTGGAGAAGAAAAATGAAAACCAAGTGGAATAATCCCTTGTGTTTCTTATCTCCAACTTACACAAGCAGTCTTTAGAGACAGCCGAGTTCTCTGTTAGTAATGCTTTCAATCGCTGTTCCCAGTACCAGTTAATGAAGTCCATATAACTGGTTTTGAGGCCATGAGCCATATCAAAGCCATTTCCTATGATAACGAGTCTATTCATATGCTATATTGTTTTCAACAAAGATACTAGATATCAAGATACTTTTATCTCATCCAATCTCGCGAATTGGGCATCATATCTCGTTTCTTTTGTATATGATTTCTTGGTCGAATCAAGCATAGATGCATTTAGTTCTACTGAAGAATCAATATCAACAGCGACATACAATTCTTTAGTGTGAATATTTTTGTATCTGCCAGGCTTAATTTCTGCGGCTGGCACGACACGACAGTCACCCTTTACAGCAAACAAATGTTGTCCATTCTTGTGTCGATGGTGGAAGAGTACATATCCGATCGAAGATAAATGTTGTACTATCTCCATGGAGTCTTTGGTATACTTAATAGCAATAGCGAGTTGGCCAGTCGGCTGGAAAATCCTAAACTTGCCATCAAACATTTCCATCATCACCATGAGCACTCCATCTTTGTTTGGAGCAGGAGCTGAAGTGCCTTCTTCAATTATTGCAGCCTCTATGATAGGCTCTGGGTTGACTCCTAACTTGCATTCCTTGACGATGAAAAATCTCTTCAATTCATCCAGAAGACTCTTGTTGTTCCCTTCTGGATCCTTTTTGTCGAGAGCGAGAGAAAAGATTTCATCGTCTGGATAAGGCGTATAGGTCTTCCCAAGCACATCCTGGAAATGCGTTTTGAAGTATTGTCTTGCATCCACGCCTGGCCTTGCAGCCATAGCATAGAATTTGTAGTCATCTTGCAGCCAGTCCTGTATCTCCTTACGGAACTTGTCTCGCATTTTTTGCTTCCATTCCTTTTTCTGAGAGGCGTTGTCTCTTGCGTAAAGTGAGAGGACGAAGAGGAAATTAACGTCATAATGGAACAACAACAGCGTATCTCGATCAAACAGGCGATTCTTGAATTGTTGCCTACGGTGCCTATTGTTTTGCCTATCTGTCTTCTCAATGCCATCGTTGGAATAATCGTATGATTCATCCACCTTCGCAGAAACAAAGAAATTTGGGATAATATTATATCCCTCCGTAATTTCGTCTCTTAGCTTTACTCTCGATTGGGGCACTTCCCCATTAAGGAAGATATTGAGATTCCACTGAATGACATTTCTTGCGTAAGTATATTGCTTGTAGATGGATTCAGGGCCAAGAGAATGGTTCATCTTATAATATTTCGAATCGCCAATGTAATAGGTCTGGCTATTCTGGCTTTCTATCAAGCTCTTTGCAGTATAAAGATGGTCAACAATCTTCCCGTCTTCCTGTTTCTTGGTCATGCCATCGGGTAGCGGATTGTCTCCAATAAGCTCATCAATCATCGCCTCAAAGACTGTATAGAAATCCTTTACCAAAAGATATTCCTTCTTCTCGGTATTGATGAATACTTGGCGAGACTCGTCGAAGAATGCGTAGCAAAGCCTCCACAATTCAAGTGCCTTGTCAGAAAAATACTTATACTTGATTTGAATCAAGCGAGTCTTTCCATATCCATTCAGATAGGTCTTGAACTGGCTGCCTTTGATCAATGGGAACTGGAACTTGATATCTTTCGGGAAACCGTAGGTGTCTCCGATGTAGTTTAGTATGGAGAAGAAGATAATCAACAGCTCCTCGTCAAAATTGATTTGGCGTTTCTTGTTTACCGGATGCAGATAAATAGGTTGCTCATTCTGAACGATAGGATGTTCATGGCTGATGGTGCGTGTCCAATTTATCTTGTTGAATCCCGAATGTATGTTTTTGAGAATATAGAAGAAAAAGCTTTGATTGTCCCTATTGAAAAGCAGGAGCTGTAACAAGATGTCAAGATAGGTATTGCTAAGTCTTCGGTTTCCCGAACCCACTTGGGCCATCTTGACGTGATAGACAATATCCGTGTCATTCCTCTTATCTTCCTTATAGACAACAATAGCACGGTATATCCATACAGAGAACTTATAGAGGAAATCTTTGTCTTCGGCATCTATATTCTTGTTCTTGTCTGGCGACACAATGTCTTCTGGCAAATATTTGCCGAATGCCATTTCCTGTCCACCTACATCTTTGAGAAGCACTTTAGGAAGAATAAACACGCAGTCCTTCAGTAGGGTATTGTAGTAATACCCCACATAGTGAATGGAGACCTTTCCCTCCACGTTCTCCAAGGCATCAATACCATGAAGAATGTCCTTCACTTTGGAAACGTCGTATTGATATTCTTCGATGAGTATTCTCATTCGTCGTATTTTATTACAACTCCTAATTTCAGTTGAGTATTCAGTTCGCCCAGTATGTTAATCAAGGTGTCATCATTAGCCCCTTTCACAATGAAGTAACGGCCTTCTTGATGATATTTGAAATGTGAATTCAGAATGCCTGGAAGTTGCTCTGTTGACATCATGGCACACTCTTTACGCTTATACTTCATATTGTTTATGATAGGATACACAGTATCTAAACCTATCTTCTTCAAGGATTCAACATATATTTGGAAATGTGTCATGTTATTTGCAGTGAACTCTGTGCCATCGGGGAATACTACAGAACGAAGATATTTATGCTTGCTGAGCCCCCCGTCTTTGCTTTCAACATCTGCTTCATCATCAATAATATCGTCATCTGCAAGATCATTGATTTGCTCAACTCCAAGATTATTCAGGAACAACTCAACTTTATCTTTGTCGATGTTCGTTTTCCCATCTATGCCACCTTTATAGAATTTGTTAAACGTAAGTCTAGATTTGTCAGCATCATCGAACAATTCTCCTGCCTCTTCAACAATGTCCTTAAATACATCATTCCAGATGTAGAAAATAACTTTGCCAACAAAGGTTTCAATATCAATGATACTACCTTTAGGCTTGCAGAAAAAGTAGCCCATTTTCTTGTCCTCGGAATGGGTAAAGTGGTAAATCCTATCGTTTATTTTTTCAAGGAATGTCCACCAGTCATAAAGCTTGCCATTCGCTTCAATCTTCCAGCCCTTATTACCATTGACAATTGGTATATACTTCCAATCCCAGCGACGCTTGAAGGCCGAGTCGATGGGGAACAAGCTTTGGTCACTGGTGTTCATAGTGGCCCAAATATGAAGATTCTTGGGAAGAATAAGCAGTTCACCACTCCTCACCTCATTTGGTATTACAGTCTTCTGCTCATCCGACAGATTCGCAAATCCGTATTTCTTATCAGATAGTAAGAACTTCTGAATATCTTCGTCAGGGGAAATGGGGTAATCGGATATTCCTTCGTCGTTCCTATCAAGCAACTGGAAGAGATCGCCAAATATCTGTGCACAATTGCCACGGTTGATTTCCTCGATGATCAAGAAGTAAGGCTTATCTTGATTCTTCCATGCTCCTGTATAGGATTTAAGAAAAGCTTGAGGCACAAATTCGTAGACAATCTTCTTTTCCTTTCTCTGAGTACCATCTGGGTTCTCGGCAGGAACTGCCTTTGTGCCAATCATTGTCATCACAGGCACTTCCACCGAAGTGGGTTTATAGGCACCGACAAAAGTAGAATAATCGCTATCTGGATGGAAAGTAGTTCTGATTACTCTACCCTCTTTCTCTGCTGATGCAGTTGATTCTTTTATTTCGTGAGATTTACCAGTACCGGGAGCGCCATAGATAATTTGCTGGAGAGGTTGTTCTAGACTAGCATATATTCCATTATCATTACCATCATTTGCTGAAGATTCCTCTCCTTCAATTATCGCTTTAACAAGTTCAGTTTTATCAGCGAGGAAAGCACATAAATCTGCGACAAAAGACTGAGAAGCATTTACTAATTTTGCACTACTAAGTATAGGCGAAACGTAGAAATCCCCTCTATCTATAGTTTTAGCGCCATTCCACCATGTATATTCTGTTATAAACTTTTTCAAGTAGTCTTTGGACGTATCACTTAAGGAAAGGGTATTGAGTAAATTTAGTTCTGCATCGTTTAGTTCTAAGCCATTTAATATTTTAAGTCTTTCTTTAGAAGCGACCTTAAGAGCTTCTTTTTTATAACGCATCAATTCATTGTAAAAATCTGTGAAATATGAAGCGATATAAAACCACTGATTTGGAAGGAAAATATTAAGAACTCCGTTTTGAGTCCCTCTAGTTTCAATAATAGCAGAATACTTGTTGTAAGTAATTGTGTTGCTGTTTATTTCTGTAACTTGATCCTTAAACACCTGGGGCAAGACAAAATCTTTCCCTTCGTACTGGCTAAATCGTTCTGAAGCAGAACTGAAAATCTGTGACAAATCTCTTAATTCTTCCATATTACATCAGTTGTTTAACTATTTCCTCTGCTAATCTTTTAATTACTGGAATAGCTACACTATTTCCAAATTGACGATATGCTTCTTTTTTAGATACTACTATTCTAAACTCAGGATTATTGGCATTGTAGTTTTGGTTATTAGCACACTCTGGATGCTCCCACCCATTGCCAAGTATACGATAACCTTGTAATCTTCCAGCTTCAGCCGGTGTCAATGTGCGCGGGTTTAATCCTCTATTTGACTGATCTATAAGAATCTCACTACCGTCTTTCCAATAGCGAGCAGAAATTGTACTAGTATATTGGCTATCTCCAGTAAATAAAGAATAACCAAAACCTTTGCCATTCATTCTATTCCTAATTTTCCTTAACTGATGCCCCTCCCACATTCTGTCAGTTATGGTAAAGGGATCCGTAAACATAGTTGGTTCGAAAATATCAGAAACCTTAGTCTCGATTGTTCCCTCTTTCAATCCCTCTTTAGAGTAAATAGTTGAACCGTCTTTTGATATTCCATAAGGGAATTTGAAAGAATCCACATTAACGAGTTTTCTATACCACGCTATAATGAAGAGACGTTCACGATTTTGAGGTACGCCAAAAAACTTAGCATTAAGCACCTCATAAGAATAACCATAGCCAAGTTCATCAAGAGTTGCAAGAATTACCTGCAAGGTTTTTCCTTTATCATGATTCTTTAAACCACGAACATTTTCCAAAAACAAGACCCGTGGTGGGTATCCAGCCTTAATCTTCTCTCGGACAAGATTAGCAATATTAAAAAATAAAGTTCCTCTTGTATCCTCGAAGCCCCTTTTTAAACCAGCGACAGAAAAAGGTTGACAAGGGAAGCCACCACAACAAATATCAAAATTAGGGACATTCTCTGGAATGACATCATTGATATCTTCATTAAAGTACAGATATTCTCCGACTTCGTTTTTCTCAAACAGTTTCGGTTCTATACCGATATAGTTTGTCTCATATGACAACCTTGCATTTTTGTCCCATTCGCTTGCAAAAACGCATTTACCACCCACACTGTGCATTGCAGTATGAAAACCACCGATGCCAGCGAACAAATCTATAAATGAAAATTTCTTAGACATTATTTGTGTTATGATATTCTTTTCTTTTCCCGCAATCTTTCAAGATTCACACATTTGGGAACAAATACCCATACTGCTCATCCAAGCAAATCGAGTAGATATCGACATTGGCTTTTTCGCACACTTCGAAACATTCGTCCATCCTTGCGTCGAGGATAGAGGCGGCTTCATCGTCAAAGACTCGTTCACCATTATCATCGATGAACAGTTCGAAAGGGTCATCGGGATGGAATGAGAGCCCCAGGTCCTTCCAAAGCAAACGGAAATAACCCTTAACTTCCTTCTCGGTAGTTATGGGAGTCTTCCAATATTCGGAAGTTGTTACCTTGATTGATTCTAATGTGCGCATACTTGGGTGCAAATATAAGAAAAATTTCGGACATATGAACTATGTTCATACAAATTATTGCTAAAATCGGAAGAAAATTGCCGGAAAGCGGAAGAAATTGTCAGAAACCGGAAGAAAATTGCCGAAAATGGAGGTATTTTGTGGAAGAAATTTTCCACCTGCTCCATTGTTCTCTTTGCAGGAATCATCAACGATGTGTCTTTTCCTACCAGCGCAGACACGTTAAGCTGTCAACGGATGTCGCACATTATAAAAAAACAGACCGGTCCTCACGGATGGGTCTGTTCACTTTTGCCTTAATTTAATTTTACACACATACAAAAAATGATTCTGTTATAAATTTGGGCCGCAAAGATAAGGATTTTTTTGTGAATCTCCAAATTTAAATGGAAAAAAGTGATTTTTTTAAGAAAGAAGACGAAAAATGGATTTCATTAGGACGAACTGCCCGATGGCAGTTCTGACCGAAGTAACGAAAACATCAGATGAAAGCTAGCTTCCCTCTGCTGCTTTCTTTCCTTCTGTCACCCTTCGGGTTTATCCTAATGAAATCGAAAATCGCTATCGCAGAAAAATATGATTTTAAAATCTTTGATTGACCTGAACTATAAACGAAACGAAATAATTAAAAAAAAGCCAGAATAGGCCATCCGGGTCCTATCGATTTTTATAAGAAGACGAAACTATGAGAAAAGGCTCCATCTTTTTGGAGAAAAAAGAGCTAAGCCCAGGCATGAAGAAGAAGCGGCCTCACGCGCGTGCGGATGCGCAGCCGTACTCATGCGCGTACTCGGGTGCGGCTGCGCAGCCGTACTCATGCACGCACTTGGGTACGGCTGCGCGAACATCGTAAATAGAAAAAGAAAAAGAGAAGACTACTACGCGCGCGAGGGACTCTTGAGTTTTTTTATCTTTGATCGGCCGGAACGGGATCCTTAGAGTCAAGTCAAGGTTCGCCAAGGTACTCGAAGATGAGGGCGGTTTGACGAGCGGTGAAGTGACGCTGTCGTTTGATGTACCCTGTTTGGGAGAGTGCTTCACATAAGGCGGGATTGTGTTGGATCCAGCGGTTGAGATGACGAGCTGCTGCCTCATAGGAGGAGTTCGGGAAATATGCTAATGAAAGTGCGAACTTAGTGTAATCTTGTATTGGCCACATAGGGGTGGGGTTAAGAGGGGTTCGAAAAGTTCGAGAGGTTGTTCCCTTCGGTCACGTCCTGGGGAAGGCTTCCTTCGGGGCGCGCGAGCAGAGCTCGGAGCAAGAGGTTTATCTTTAAAGGCGAAATGGATTCTTGAAGATGGTGCTGCTCCATTATCGTCGTTGTGTTGTTTAACGGTGTAAAGATACGGATTTTTTTTGAGATTTCCAAATAATTTTTGTGCGTAGACTGACAAAAATGGACAAAAATGGACGTAGACTGACAATGGCAATTTTTTTTGTTGTATCTTTGCGGCACGATCTTTGACATGTTGGTTTTAGGGCACACAGCACGGAAAGCACAGAAAGTTTTTTTAACGTTAATGACCATATAATGGACCGTTAATTACTCGTTAATGAAATTTTTCTCTACGATTTATTAGATTCTTTCGGAGGATGCCATCCGGATCCCATGCTGCGGATGGAGGGAGCACTCTGATGGGTGACAGAGTGCTTGATGCGATCGGAGAATGACCTTTTTCGGCCAGGATTGGTCATGCTGCGGATGGATGGAGCATCGTGACGGGCGACAGAGTGCTTGATGCCGGAGGATTGAGTACTCTGACGGACGACAGAGTGCTTGATGCGTTCGGAGAATGACCATTCTCGGCCAGGATTGGTCATGCTGCGGCAGGATAAAGCACTATGACGGGCGACAGAGTGCTCGGAGCGGGAGGG
>JAEEGK010027590.1_pt1 | contig 11456 bp, 8 predicted proteins | sample 8958771 | NCBI WGS metagenome assembly JAEEGK01 (sample SAMN16246547, study PRJNA631951) | gut metagenome | biome: gut microbiome; feature: rumen; material: SC-attached | host: Bos | place: Iran: Karaj | collected 2018-10 | reverse complement strand
CGAAATCCCGGACGCCATCGACATTGATTTGCAACAAACTCTCTTGAAAGCGCACGAAGATGTAAATCTCACGGGCAAGTGCCCCAAGGACATCGAAGCGTACATCATTCTCATGAACGTCTATGATCAAGTCAAGAACTTGAAGATGGATTATGTTGTCATTAATGACCAGTTGAATAAGCAACGCAATGGCGGTTCGCGTGTGCAGTCCTGTGCGTTTAGCCGCGAATGGAACAAGCGTTACCAGGAAAGCGCCAGTTTCGAATGCGATATCGACAACGACCGTTGCACGTATCGTCAAGAAAATGACGGCACCACGGAATGGTCCATCAATTACAAAGACGACCGCTTTGAATACATCAATAAAAAATTCCTCTTCTTCAACCGCAATCCGATGAGCATCCACAAGGGCGGCACCATGATGGACCTTCGCCTCATCCGCCTTTCTACGACACTTTATCTGGAAGCCTACATCAACTTGAAGGGTGAACCTGTGACGCTCGGACTCGTCATCGTGCCTGGCGACAAGACTCTTAAGGATTACGAAGACGACCGCCCGTCGTACGAAGAATCTCGCGAAATGACGGAATAGTTTTGCTGTACTGGAGAGGGAAGCGTCCTGAAGCGTAGCGATAGGATAGGATCCAATATGTTTATTATGTCGCCCTGCAACTTTGTTTGCAAGGGCGCTTTTTTCTTGATTTTCAAAAATGGCCGTTTTTTACGTGAATAGTGGCGCAATTTGCACTTTTGTCACGTAAAATTTTGTACAAAGGAATAAAATTTTGCCTGAAAATGGAAAAATTTGTGCTTTGGTGTGCTTTTGGTAGGCTGAAAAAGTGGTTTTGGATTGTTTTTTAGGGCAAAATTCAAAAAAAAGTTGTGTTTTTTGCCAATTTGTTACATACAACATTGAAATTTTACGTGAGAAATCGCTGAAAATGGACTTTTGTCACGTAAATTTCGGCATTTTTCCGATTTGTTCGTTTAAAATGGGGTTGTAGATGCTTTAATTGGGATTTAATGGTTCGAGTTCCAGCAGCAAAGGCGGCAAGACGAGTAGCGCGAAGGAAGTCATTTAAAAAGTATTTTATAATGCCGAAACTATTGATTCGTGGTGCAAAAAATTGTTGCCTTGTACCTTATTGACGGATGAACAGAAAAAGGCTCATCGTGAAAGGGTTTCTCAGAAATTTCATAAGATAAGTTGATTTTTCTCCCCCCATAAAGCAAAAATGTAGGGAGAAAACGGCTCTACAAAAACATCACAAAGTACACGGGTAAATACAACGTGTTTCCTTTTTTTTTGATTTCGGGACTGTTTGATAGTACAATTCCCGTCTGGACGCTGCCCGTTTTTTGCAGGTTGTTTAAAGCACTGTGGATGGTGAAATCTCGTCCGGACTTGACTTCGATCGGAACGACTGTCAGAGTATCGTAGTTGTCAATCAAAAAATCGACTTCGCCTTTTAAGCGGTTGTCATAGTAATACAGTTTTTTCCCGTGAGCGTTCAGCTCGCTTGCGACCACGGTCTCGTAAACGGCACCGAGGTTTATGCTCGAAATATCGCTCATCACGGCATTGATGTTGTTGCCGTAAAGAATGCCGGTCAGAATTCCTACGTCGTTGAGGTAGAGCTTCAGCAGGTTCTTTGTGGTGGATTGCACCAACGGAAATTTGACGTCTGTAATCGCAGAAACTTCCAGTGCTACGCCTGCGTTGGTCAAATATTCAAATTCGTCTTCGTATTTATCGAGTTTGACTTTTTTTGATTCAATTTTGTTGGCGACAATCCGCTTTTTCTTGTTTTCCATCATTGATGGAATAAGGTCGTATATTTTGCGGATTTTCAGTCTGTTCTTGTCGTCGTATTTGCTTGCGTCTGCGGCATAGAGATTGTGGATGTCGTCTTGAATCTTTCGAATCTTGACGATGTTTTTTTCTTGAACGAACATATTTACAGCATCGGGCATGCCACCGACGAGCAGGAATTTTTTGAACAGGTCCATCACTTTTTCGTGCATTGCTCCGTCCAAACCTTGCTTATTCAAGAATCTGTTTTTCAATCCGTTGATGGCAAATTCATTGAATTCGTTCGCAAGTAAGAATTCCTCGAAATCCAGCGGATACATGTGTACGGTTTCGATGCTTCCCATGGGGATGGAAGATGTTTTTGACAGGGCTACACCGAGGAGAGAGCCGCTGGCGATGTATGTAAATCGGTCCTCTTGTTTTAAAAATTTGAGCAATGTTAGCAGGCGAGGGCATTCCTGGATTTCGTCTAAGAAGACAAGCGTATTTTTCTTGTCGCCCATTTTGTCGCCCGCGAACATACTGAGGCGCAGGTAGAAATCTTCAGTATTTTGAATGTCTGCGAAAAGGCGTTTGTTGAGGGCATCTTCAAGAAGATTCAACTCGATATAGTTGCGGAAATGCTTTTGCCCCATGTAGCGGATAATGAATGACTTCCCGATTTGGCGGGCCCCGTCGATAACCAGCACCTTGTTGGAGCCGTTGGAAAAATATTCGTCAATACGTTCCTGTATTTTTCGGTAAAGCATAAAATTGCCTTTTTTAAACGAATTTCGCTATCTTTGCTACTTTTCAATATGTTTTCTATGTCTAAAATTACACTTTTCAATATAATTTGGCAATAGAAAATGCTACTTTTCAATATAATTTTGATGCCTGAAATGCTACTTTTCAATAATTTGAGCTTTTTCATCACAAAATGAGAACTTTGCAACAGTTTTTCTTTGGAACTCGTTTTTTTTGATGCAATTAAATAATTTGTGTATATTTTCAAAATAGGAGTGATTGTTTCGGGATTTTGGGGGAGGATTGATGAAAAATTTTGCGTTTTTGCTGTCTGTGGCGGCATTGATGGCCTGCTCGGAATCAGAAAATATTGCCGATTTTGATGATTTCGGCGATTTAGGTAGTTCCAGCGACGTTCTCGCGGTAGAGAGTTCTTCGAGCGTTGTCGAACTGTTGAATTCGACAGAACTTTCGTCGGCTACGGAAAGCGTACTTTTTTCCAGTTCATCAATTAGCGTAAGCGAATCGTCCTCGTCCATATCCTCGTCCGCAGCCATAACGCGCATAAAAATTTGCGCGTCTATGATTCTCACAGACGGTCTAGATTCTATTGCTTCCAGCGAAGACTATTCTTGGGATAAGGGCGGCGGAGCCGGCTGCGGTGTTGCCTCCTTTGTCAAAGGTTCAGGCGTTAGCAGAATTGGGGCGAGTGATTACGCCTCCTATTACGATACTCTCCTTGCACGCAATCCTCCCGCGCACATGGTTGCGCTCGACACGATTCTCGAAAAGCGTATCCAAAAACTTTCCGAATCGGGAATTGCACCAAAGCAGCAGGCTGAATGCATCGCACAAACGGAACTGTTCGAGGCCTTGGGAATCGATTCCGTTATCAATAAAAAATCAGGTGTCACAAAGGTCACCGTCAGTCGAGCTCTCGACTATATTTTTGGCGGCACGACGCAAAGCGATTTTTATAAGGGCGTGAACGATTATTTTGCAGAGAATGGCACGCTTTTATTCGAGCATTACTGCAATTTTGAGGATTTGGACAACTACAAAAGTGAAAGAAAAAACGGAAGATATTATCCCAATATTTTTAACACCTATCCCCGTTACACTTTATACGACAACAGTGCTTTCGAATCGAAAGGATGCGTTGGAGGCATGCCACGCCCCATCCCGCTAGAATTGGTCAATGAGACAAGACGCAAGTGCATGAACCTTCCTATTTGCGACCAGTCCAATCGCGGGACCGTCGTCGAGGTAAAGCATATTTATGCGTATTTGGGTACGGTCCCGTTCGTTTGCAGGGAAAATGGCTGGAATACGCCGAATGAGATGGAACTTGCAACTGATGGAAATCCATGTGACAAAGAAGGTAAATACGTATTTTATTCTAAACGTCCCGATACTTCGTTCGTTTGCAGTTTAGATTCGGGATGGCATAAGGCGATGACCATCGATGCAGAAACTTTTGACGTTCCCTGCGATGAACATGGTAAACTTTACAAAAGCCCGAACAGACCAAATGTCACCTACGTTTGCCGAACGACGGCGTTTTGCAGAACCCATAATGGTCATCAAGAAGCTCCTTGTTTTGCTGACCGCGGCTGGGATTACGCCCAGCAAATAGATTTTGAAACATTGAACGCACAATGTGATAGCGAGGGCAAGACGTACCAAAGTCCGTTGGATTCGAACTTGTACTACGTTTGCCATGACGGAATGTGGACCGAGTTTTTCAATATGCCTTGCGATACCGACAATATGCGTGTCACCGTTAAAAATGAAAATGTTAACCCAGACTTCGATCGATACATTTGTTATAACAAAACATGGCGGCGCGCAGGCGAATGGCACACGGATTTCCCCACTGAATATTATTTCAATCCCGATTTTGATTACGGAAGTTTCGAAGACCCACGCGACCATCGCATTTACCGTACGACTGTTTTTAAAGGCAAAACTTGGATGGCCGAAAACATGAAGTACGAGGGAACATTCTTGACGGACAATCCTCAATCGACAACTTGTCTCCAAGACAGCTGTAAAAATTTGGGGCGTTTCTACGATTTATACACTGCCGCAGAAGTTTGCCCCGAGGGGTGGCGGCTCCCTGATTCTAGCGATATTGAAGATTTTAGAGGTTCGCCATTGGATGTTAGAAATTTATTTTCGCTGCTTTATTCTAGAGGAACGAATGACCCTCACGGCTTGAGTTTTATTCCGACAGGAAGAATCAGTAACCAACCTGACTTTAGTTTATATGGTGGGCAAGGAGGATCCTATCTTATGTGGATGAGCCCGACTCAAGAAAAGAAACGCCGTATCGCCTACATTAATGGGATTGATGTTGATTTTTGGTGGGGCGAAGATCTTAGAGAAATGTACGCAGGTAAGGAATACGACTATACAACTTACGTGCCGGTGCGTTGCATCAAGGAATAAAATTCCGCCGAAAAATTTTAAAAAGATCCGTTCCGACTGAAACGGGTCTTTTTTTATGGATTTTTTTGTTGTATGTACATTTTTCAATTGAAAAAAACTTTTTTTTATTATATATTATAAACGAAATTTAAGGAGAATATCATGAATAATTTTGTTAAGGCTTCTTTGATTGCGGCGATGATGACTGCACCGCTTATGGCTGACGAATCTTTTGGTGGTGTCGGAATCACCATTTATCAGGTAAAAGAGGGCGTCCACGTGGCTGAAGTCATTCCGGGCACTCCGGCTGCAGAAACGAACATCCAGGCCGGTGATATCATTACCGCTGTCGATGGTGTGAGCCTCAAGGGTCAGGACATTGAATTTTCCAAGGCTAAACTTCGTGGCCAGGTCAACAAGCCGCTCGAAATCACCTACATGAGCAATGGCGAAACGTATTCCGCTATTGTCCGTCGCGCTCAGATTACGGTGAAGGACTTGGACAACAAGGCCGTCAAGAACTGGTACGGTGACAAGGAACGCGTGAACGTGCAGGAACTCGAAACGTTTGCCAGCGCTACCGAAAACGAAAAGCAGCTTGTTGCCGTGCTCCGTCACGGAAACCTCATCAAGAACGATGTCTCTGTCGCATCGGCTGATGTCAATGGAATTTATATTGAAAAGGCAAAGTCCACTCCGAAGATTTCGAAGCCGACTGCTGTCCGTACCGGTGATGCCAGCCTCCGCCTCTTCAATCGCAAGGCTATTTCGTTCTCGCTCAAGTCTACGGGCCGTGCAACCATTACCATCCTGAACGCCGATGGCGAACAGGTGACCACGTTGAACCTCGATAACGCTATGGCTGGCGTGAATACGCTTGCCTGGGATGGCTCCAAGCTCCCGAGCGGTCGTTACGTGATCTCCATTGACCACAATGGCAGCGTGAGCGGCATGAACGCAGTGCTCAAGTAATTGAGAACTTTGTAAAATTTCAAATTCGAAAAACGTTCCTCAGATGGAACGTTTTTTTTGTTATATGCGCTTTCTTGAATTGATGAAATTTTTCTATTTTGTGGAACCGTGATTTTATCCAAAACCCATCGTTTGCTGTGGGCCGTTTTTGTGTTTTTGTTGACTGCGGTCTTTGCTCCTTGCTCGCATGGCGAGGAGATGACCCGCTTTGAACTCGAAGAGCGCGTTCAAGTCGAAGAAGACACGACGGAAGTGGATTGGATGAACGATACGACCGGGGTGGATACGATTGAATACCGAGCGGTCGATTTGGTCTACGATGTGGAAACATCGACATTCAACTTGAACAAGTCGGCGCAGCTCAAGTACCGCACCGCGACGCTTGAATCCGACACGATTTGGATGGACCAGAAAAATCAGATTTTGGCGGCGTCAGGGAATCCGGTGCTTCGCGAGACAAAGAACCCGTCGTTGTCGGGTATGCGCCTCAAGTACAACCTCAAGTCTAAAATAGGCGAGGTCTATTACGCGACGACGTTCCAGGACAACCAGCAACTGAACGGCATGGAAGTCCGTCGCTTGCCCGATACGCGAATACAGATTGCTCGAGGCGATTTCAGTACGTGTAACGATACGACGCACCAGCACTTTTATTTTTACGGGCGCCGCATGGTCGTGAAGCCCAAGGAGACAATTACCGCAAGGCCCGTGGTGCTCAATATTGCCGACGTGCCGGTGGCGGTTCTTCCGATGATTGTCGCACCTCTCAAGAGTGGCCGCAAGTCGGGCCTTTTGACGCCCAAGTTCGGCGGTGACCAGAAGCAGGGATTCTATTTGCGCAATATCGGTTTCTATTACGCCGCGAACGATTATTGGGACGCGACGATTTCCGGTGACATTATCGAAGGCGACGAGGCTCGTTTTGAACGTTCTACGCTGTCGGGCGAAATCCGCTACAAAAAACGTTATTTGCTGGACGGTTACTTGAGATATACAAGCTATCTGCAGGAATTCGACTTTAGCCGTAGTGGCTACGACATTTCGTTCTTGCACAACCAGAACTTGACTCCCGATGCAAGGCACACGTTGAGCGGTCAGGGTTCTTTTGTCAGCAGTACGGACGTTCGTAAGAGCAACTCTCTGGAAGCCAGCACGATTTTGAACCAACAGGCGAATGCAGGGCTTACGTATTCAGGCAAGTTTGGCAACAACAAGAGTTTGACGGTCAAGGTATCCCAAAGCCATAACCTCACGACGGGGATGCTCGAACGCAACTTGCCCGATATCCAGTACCGCATGAGCGGAAACCTTTTCAGTTTTGAACTGGACGAAGATGAAGTCGCTGCAGAAGACGGGTCTTTCCAGTCGTTCCTTGAAAAGTTCAACTACAGCTTTACGAATAGGTTCAATTACTTCATGCGCCGCGACAAGGACCTTTTACGCGACGAGGACACAACCGCAAATTATGTGGGTTACACGGGAACTTACACGTTGGACTATTCGGGCCGTCTCTTTAATGTTATCAACATTACTCCGCGTGCGACGTTTACGGGATTCTGGACGGGTACTTCTTGGCGCAATCCGAATGATTCTCTGTACAAGAGAAAACGTTATATGAGCTTTAACCCGAGCGAGGGAACATACGGTAACGTGGCGTACAACCACAGCTATAGCTTGACCGCCGATACGAAACTTTATGGTATCTGGGTTCCTGAAATCGGGCGCTTCACGGGTATTCGCCATGTGCTTTCTCCGAGTGTTTCTTATACGTACGCACCCGAAATTGATAGCGTGAAAACGTTTGCGCCGCATCCGCTTTTGGGGCAGTACCCGTATCAGCAAAAGCAGCAGACAATCGGGTTTAGCTTGAGCAACGATTTTGACATCAAGTACCTCAAGGTGGCGGGACATGTCGATACCACCCGCGGCGATTCTACGAAGAGGGCCAAGGCGGTCGAAGATCAGTACGGCACACGTCGTTTGCTCACGACAAGGCATAGTTTCTCGTACAACTTTGCCGCCGATTCGCTCAATTTCTCTGACATTTCTTCGTCGTTTGGTTTCCAGATTTTACAGGATTACATGTTTACCATCAACACCCGCCACAGTTTTTATCACAAGTACACATCGACTCCGAACAAGGTAAAATTCCCGGAACTCACGTACTGGGGTTATGAGCTTTCGAAGCATTTTTATTGGAGCGGTTCGTTTAATGGCGGGCTTCCGTCGCAGATGGAAAAATACGAAATGCTCAAATGGTCTTTGAGCCTGGATTACCGCTACTCGTTCAGCAGTACCCGCGTGGCAAAGAATTTGTTCAAAGACAACATTTCACATTCGACGGGAATCTCGGCATCGTTCCAGCCGACAATCAACTGGGATGTTTCTTACAGCACCCGCTACGATTACAACGAAGGTAAGTTTGTCTCGCATGAATTTACGTTCAAACGCGTTTTGCACTGCTGGCAGCTCGATTTCACGTGGACACCGACTGGCCCTGCTGCCGGTTGGAGTTTCTCGATTTACGTGCGTGACTTGCCGGATATCAAGCTGAACGCAGGCAGCACAGAAACAAAGTATTATGACTAAATCTGAAATTGTATTAGCAAGCGGCTCGCCGCGTCGTTCCGAAATCTTGAAACAGTTGGGTGTCAAGTTCCGCGTGGTCGTCTCGGGCGAAGATGAAAAGCCGACAAGTACGAACCCGCTGGACTTTCCGCGCGAAAATGCCTGCATCAAGGCTTTGTCTGTATCCCGCCAAGAGCGCGATGCGTTTGTACTTGGTTTTGATACGCTTGTCTTTTTGGATGGCAAGCCTCTCGGAAAGCCGAAATCAGAGGCAGATGCTCTTGAAATGCTCAATAAATTAAACAATCGGAGTCATTGGGTGATTACCGGTGTCGCGATTGCGCGTGCGGGGGAGATTCTTTGTGCGTCCGAGGAGAAAACAGAGGTCATTTTTAGAAACTGTTCCTTACAGGAACTTGAAGATTATGTAAATTCTAAAGACCCGATGGATAAAGCAGGTGCCTACGGCATTCAAACGAATGGTGCGCGCTTGATCAAGTCTATCAATGGGTGTTACTACAACGTGGTTGGGTTGCCCGTTGCACGTACACTAGAAATGTTGGATGGATTACAAGTTAAGGTGTGATAAATGATTCAAGTAGATGAGAAAAATCCTAACGAACGTCTTGGTGATTTTTTGACCCGCGTTCGTGAATCTCAAGGACTTTCTATTGAAGATCTCTCTGAGCGTACTAAAATCTCGTTGAAGATGCTGCGTTTTATTGAGGCGAGTGATTGGAAATCTCTCCCTGTGGAAGCGTATGTCCGTAGCTACTTGAATTCTATCAGCGTCAAGCTTGGCTTGGATTCCAAGGCTGTCTTGAAAATTTATAGCGACGAAGTGGGCTCCAATTTTGCGTTGCGCGATATGGAACCGCTTATGCAGAATGTCGCTCCGATTACCGATGAAGAGCGTAAGCCGCGTAGCAAGGCTGTGCCTATAATTATCGTGATACTCGCGATTCTTTTTGTCGCAGGCTTCCATTTGTGGACGAAGGTTGATTCTTCTCCCGATACAAACGCCAATCCTCCGGCGGTGGTTGCGCTTGAAGATTCTTCGGAACTGAGCCAAGACATGCCTGAAGGCGCCGAGGCGGTTCCTGTCGATTCCATCAAGGACGAAAAGAACGAGACTGTGACGCAGGCCGATGTCGATAAAGCTGTGAAAAAAGCGGAAAATCTCCCGGCTTCGGCAACAATCTTTATTTCTTCTGATTCCAAGAAAGATACCGTCAAGGCTCCGACTGGGCCGGTCTCGGATAATGGCCGCACGAAAATCGAACTCGTCGGTTCTGGCGAGATGCGTTCCTGGGTCGGCATCAAGCGTGACGAAGACGATGACGAATTTGTGAAAGAAGCGAATATCGCGACGGTAGATAATAAACTTGTCTATACCGCTTCTGGAACGTTGTATGTTGTTATTGGCGAGCCGCGTGCGATTGGCAAGATGTTCTTGAACGGTGTCGAAACTCCGCTTCCTGTGCCGAAGTTTGGCCGCGTAGTTCGTTTCAGCGTTTATGACGGTCGTGTCCTTAAATAAGAGGTGCTAAGATGCGTTCTTCTAAGATTTCTCGTAAGACGAGTGAAACCGACATTCAACTGTTCTTGAATCTGGACGATGCGTCTAGGGGCAAAATCAATTCTGGGTCGGGCTTCTTGGATCACATGCTTAACTTGTTCCAAGTACACGGCGGATTCCACTTGGATTTGACTTGCAAGGGCGATACCGAAGTCGATATGCACCACAGCATGGAAGACATCGCGATCGTGCTTGGCCAGGCTCTCGTTGAATGCCTCGGCGACAAGAAGGGCATTGAACGCTATGGTTTTTACTTTGTTCCCATGGACGAAGCCTTGAGCCGCGTTTGCATCGATTTTAGCAACCGTATCGGCTTTGTCTGGAACGTGAAACTCCCGGCTGAAACCGCTGGCGGAATTGAAGCCAGCATGTTCGAACACTTCTTCAAGAGCCTTTGCGAAAATGCTCGCATGAACTTGCACGTAGAATTGTTCTATGGTAGTGACAATCACCATTGCCTGGAATCCATCTTCAAGGCGTTTGCCCGTGCTGTGGCTATGGCTGTGGCTCCTTCGCGTAACGTGAAGGGCGTTCCTAGCAGCAAAGGCGTTCTGTAAAAGATCGCCGATAATTGCTGCGGTAAAAAAACGCGAAAATCGCCGAACTCGTCATTGCGAGGCACGGAGTGCCGAAGCAATCTCTCAATAAGTCTTGAGTCTCATGCCCGCTTTCGAGCGGGCATTTTTGCTGCGTAATGGATGAAATTACGGGCATTTTTTTTTGTTTTTATGAATCAATAGCATATTTTTTTTGAAAAAAGAAAATTTTTAGGATATTTTTATTTAGACTTCATCGAAGGAGATTATATGGCGTTGATGATTATTCAGCTGTTGGTGGTGCTTCTGGCGCTTTATGTAGGTTCGCGTTACGGGAGCCTTGCGCTCGGTGCCATTTCCGGCATCGGTCTAGCTATTTTGGTGCTCGGATTTGGCATGAAACCGGGAAACCCGCCTACGGATGTTATTTACATCATCATTGCCGCCGTGACTTGTGCGGGAATCTTGCAGGCTTCCGGTGGTATGGATTGGCTTATCCAGATTGCGGAACGGCTGCTGCGTAGACACCCTGACCACATTACGTTCCTCGCTCCGCTTTGCACGTTCTTCTTGACGGTGCTCGTGGGAACGGGCCACGTGGTCTATACGTTGATGCCGATTATTTGCGACATTTCCCTCAAGAAGGGAATCCGTCCGGAACGTCCGTGTGCCGTGGCTTCGGTCGCGTCGCAGGTGGGCATTACATGTTCGCCGATTGCGGCGGCGGTCGCTTCGTTTGTCATTATCTCGAACAAGAACGGATTTGAAATCAACAACTTGCAGGTCATCGCGATTACGATTCCGGCGTGCATTTGCGGACTTATGGCGGCAG
>JAEEGK010027588.1_pt1 | contig 11457 bp, 10 predicted proteins | sample 8958771 | NCBI WGS metagenome assembly JAEEGK01 (sample SAMN16246547, study PRJNA631951) | gut metagenome | biome: gut microbiome; feature: rumen; material: SC-attached | host: Bos | place: Iran: Karaj | collected 2018-10 | reverse complement strand
ACGAGGCTTACCAAATGTCACTCATTGACGGCGACGTACAGCGCACCCGCGCCACAGGCATCGCAGGCCTCAGCATCGTAACAGACTCGCTTGCCGCCATCAAATACGGCAAAGTGCGCGTAATCCGCGACGAAAGGGGCATTGCAGTCGGCTTCAAAAACGAGGGCGACCCCATTACGCCTTTCGGCAACAACGACGAGCGCACCGACAAACTCGCGCTGATGATTACGGAAAAATTTATGGAATACCTCCGTCAGCACGAGACCTACCGCCACGCCACGCCCACGCAGTCGATTCTCACGATTACTTCCAACGTGGTCTATGGCAAAAATACCGGCGCAACTCCCGATGGTCGCCCTGCCGGAGTGCCTTTTGCACCGGGCGCAAACCCGATGAACGGCCGCGACACCAAGGGCGCAGTTGCAGCCCTCGCCTCGGTTGCAAAACTTCCGTTCCAACACTCCCACGACGGCATTTCTTACACCTTCGCAATCTCGCCCTCCACACTCGGCAAGGACGACAACACGAAGATTGAAAACCTCGTTTCATTGATGGACGGCTACTTCACGCCCGACGGTGGTCATCACCTGAATGTCAATGTCTTTGACCGCGAACTCCTCGAAGACGCAATGGCACACCCCGAAAAATACCCGCAACTCACCATCCGCGTTTCGGGCTACGCCGTCAACTTCGTGAAACTCACAAGGGAACAGCAATTGGACGTTCTGAGCAGGACGATTAACAAGTCGTTGTAATTTTTTTGAACGTCAATTTTTTGAACGTCAATTACCGAGAATTTTTTCGTCAATTACCGTCAATTTTTTGAGAAAGAAATTGGCGGTAATTTTTTTATAATAGGTCTGATTTTCAAAAAGTGTAATTTTTGGGTGCTTTTTTACATTTTTTGATGTAAAAAACGAGGGAAAATTTACATTTTTTTTGTTTATATCCCCAAAACAATATAATTTTGCACTAATCACTCGTCGTTGCAAAGCGGCGGGCGGGACGTATATATATAAATGTAAGGCGTTTATTGCGCTTTGTTTTTGATGCTCAGAATCTTCGCAACATTCAACGTACATCAGGAATTTAGCAACGATAAACGACCGTAGAGGTGTATCATATCGGTATGCATAATTTTGTGTACCCTTATTATACCTATACGGCGTGGTGATTCGTTGCCTATTTCTATGTACGTGGGTAGCGAAGAACCTCTGAGTGTGGGAACGGGCGAAATATGGATTCCACGTTTTTTTTGTATCGGTCTGAAATTGGAATATCGTCAGCCGTCCCAAACACTCGGTCAATGAGCCTGCACATCGGTAAAAGAATCAAAGAAGTACTTGAACAACAAGGGCGCACAAAAGTTTGGTTTGCCAAAGAGATTAACCGTACCCCTGCCGCCTGTTACCACATATTCCAATGCCACACAATTGACACTGGCCTCCTCGAAATCATCTCCAAAAAACTCCACCACGACTTCTTCAAAGACCTTTCTGCGAACTCAAACATCAAATAACATTTTACATTTTCATCAAATAAATTTATAGGATTTCATCAAATAATATTGAAAGCGAAATTTTGTTTCTTCCGAACTTGTATTATATTTTTGTTGCGAAAGATAACGGAGAATTTCGAGCCGCCGAAAAGGGTGTAGATAAGGACTAATAATAGATAATCGAATATGATAGAGTTACTAAGATTAATTACAATAAGTATGAGCGTTTATTCTATATATTTGTAGAAATATTTTGTTAGTCAATTAATAAAAAAAAGATGTCCTATGAAAATAAAGATAATCGGTTACATACTATTACTTGCGTCGCTTTTACTATCATCTTGTTCACATACACAACGAAAAACAACAGTAAAACGGCAAGATGTAATTGAAAACAATTCGTCGAAAAAAATACTCGCAAAGATTAGAGATATGGAATTGCTTCAATTGGCTGAGTTTTACAAAGAGAATCGTTACGAATATCTTAGAGATGCTATTGCGAAAAAAATCTTTTCAGCAAAAGGTAGCATAAGTGATTTAGAAGGAGCGGCTGAACTATTTTCATTTGATGATATTCTTTACAGAAAAATACAACGACATATAGAAGATACAAAGATAGATATGCTTGAAAAAGCATCAGAAATGGATTTGTCTCAATTGTCTAATTATTTCAAAGAGAATCAGTATGATTTTCTAAGAGAAGCCATAAGTGAAAGTGTATCATCTTTGGATGGAAGTTTAGAAGCACTAAAAGACGCAGCAGAACTTTTTTTATTTGACGAACAAATATACGCTTTACTTCAAGAACGTGTTGAGTATAAAAAGGAACAACAACGCAAACTATATAAAAAGATTTATTTCAATAATTGTGACAGTTTGCTGTCCTCAGTTGACTATGTTGTCTCGTGTAAAATATCTGAATATATTGGTGAATTAGTTTCTACAATGTTAATTGACAGTATATTCTATGATGAATTGCCAGAAGAAAAATACCTTATAAATAAAAAGGCAAATAATTGGGTATGGCATATAAACCATAAGGTTAATGAAAAAATACTTGTGTTGTATAAACAATTCATTGACGAAGAAAACATTAAAAGACGCGATTTTGTTGAAAAATATAATATGTCATATAACGTGGGGGCTGAAATAAATATATATGAGATTGTTAACTCAGCAGAAAAAAAAATTCCCCACCAAAACAATACATATCCGGAATTATATTTAATATCTGATAGACAAAATTCATCAGATTGGCTTGGAAGAGGGTTATGGGTGCTTGAAAAAGGCTCAAATTTCATACCTGTGTATGGCCGTTTTATTGCTATGGGATTGGGATGGTTCAATACTTGGCGAGAGATTGACAATCTTGTGGATTTTCGGAATGAAATGATTCAATATAGTACAATTGTGTCAAAAAAAATATTCAACGAATTACAAGACGAAAGTTATCAGAGAATTCAGTATATAAATACTAGTATAAAAAAAGAATTAAAAAAAATACTTGAAATATGAAAAGATTACAAATTATAATGCTGTTATTGGTTTTTATGATACCAATGGCAAGTTACGCAGAGAATAGGAGTGTTGATACCACGCAATCTGAGGTTGTATGTGTGCCATTCCCTATTAAAGCACTTTCTGCGTTTCTCAAACCATACATCAAAAAGGCAGTTCAAGAACTAGTTAAAAAAGGTATCGTAAACAAAGCAAATGGAGTTAAATTAAAAAAATTGCTTATACAATATACCACGGAAGAAAGTCTTCGTCTGTTGGTAAGAGAGCAATTAACTATCGATAATTATGTTAGTTGGACAGCAAATATTGTCCAAACAGGCTACACAACGTTCATTATGAACGATGATATATCTACGCAAGCACAAAATAATATGAAAATTTATTTGGAAAGATACAAAGAAGAACATCAAACCGATGAATCAATATATAATTGTTATTAGATTATTATCACATTGATTTTCATCTGATGTAATAGTCAATGTGAATTGTAACAAAACAGCAATCTCAATTAATAATGTCGCAATTGCTGTTTTTGTTTTTTTTAATCCCTGTCATCAATACATTTTTTCTGGGGGGTCACACGCCCCGTCTTTTATATTTCGCCCCCTCGGGGCTTGGTTTGCGACAGTTGCAAACCACAAATCCTCGGAAACTAAGTCCTGAAAGGACGTCATATAAAAGGCGGGGGTGTGAACCCCCGACAATTAATCGCGTATCATTAAATTATTGACCCATCTTGGAGGTAATTTATAATTAATACAACAATATTTTATTTTCCAAAAATAATCCCTATATTTGCAACATCAAAAAAGTAATACTTGACCCCTTATGGCACTGCCAATCAACATAGACGACTTGCTGTACAAGCACAAGATAGAATCTGACCGGATTGAGTTCAAAAAAGGTTGGAATCCGGTGGCGATATACCATTCCATTTGTGCGTTTGCTAACGACCTCGACAACATCGGCGGCGGATACATCATCGTGGGCGTCGAGGAAGAAAACGGCGTTGCAAAACGTCCTGTATGCGGAATCCCCGAAGCGTCATTGGACAAAATTCAGCGCGAAATCCATCGTTACAACCAATTGATAGAACCATTTTATGCGCCACGTCTGTCTGTGGAAGACGTTGACGGCAAAAAAATTTTGGTGATTTGGGTGGCGTCGGGCAACAACCGTCCATACTGTGTACCGGCAGACGTTACCGCCAAACAAAAAAAGCCGGTTTTCTACATCCGTTACGGCACGTCGTCGGTGGAGGCGAAGGGCGAGTTTCTCGACCAACTCCGCGATATGGCAAACCGTGTACCTTTTGACGAGCGCGGCAACGAAAATATTTCCATCAAGGACATTTCAATCCTGTTGCTCAAAGATTATCTCATCAAAGCCGGAAGCCGACTTGCTGATGCTGACCTAACATCCAATCTACCAATGGTTTTGGAGCAGATGGATTTGTATGACGGCCCTGTTGAAAAACGCCTTATCAAAAACGTTGCGGCAATGATGTTCTCGGAAAATCCCGCCAAATTTTTCAAACAGACGCAGGTGAAAATTGTTGTTTTCCCCGACGGACGCGAAAAAAATCCCGACAACATCATCGAAATTCCGCCCATCAAAGGCCCTGTGCCAAAGATGATTGCCGATACGTTGGACTATCTGCGCATTAACGTTGTCAAAGAACACATTACCAAGCCCGCCAACGACGCGAAGTCTATAAAATGCTTCAACTATCCGTATCAGGCGTTGGAAGAGGCTGTTGTTAATGCCCTTTATCACCGCAACTATCAGGAGCGCGAACCCGTAGAAATCACCATCGAACCCGACAAGATAAGCATTTTGAGTTATTCGGGACCCGATAGGTCGATAAGCATTAAGGCAATCCGCGAGGCAAAATCCCTGCGTTCGCGCCGTTACCGCAACCGTCGATTGGGCGAGTTTCTCAAAGAACTTGGACTTACCGAGGGCAGGGCGACAGGCATCCCTACGATTCAGAAAGTTTTGGCAGAAAACGGCTCACCAAAAGCCATCATCGAAACTGACGATTGCAGGCTGTTTTTCTTGATTGATATACTGTGCCATCAAGATTTTATTGGGGATGCACCAGTTGATGCACTAGTTAATGCACCAGTTAATGCACCAGTCAATGCACCAGTCGATGTCCAAGTCGATGTCCAAGTCGATAATACTGACACACAGCAAATTACAAATGACTTGGACAAAAAATGTCCAAGTCAGCAAACGGATGTCCAAGTCGATGTCATAGTTAATGTCATAGTTAATGTCATAGTTAATGTCATAGTCGATAATGAGGCTATACAACAAATTGCGATAAATTTGGTCAAAAAATGTCCTAAAAATATCCAAGAAATGTCCTTGTTATTCCCAACATACGTTCAATTTGTGGCATTGCTTGAAAAATTGGCAATATGCCTTTCAAGATGCCAAAACGAAATTTCAGGACAGGAAATGACAAGAGACATCGACCCAACAACTTACAGACAAAGGAAACGCAAATACTTGGATAAATTGTTGGAAATGAACTTGATACAAATGACTAACCCCAACAATCCGACAGCGCGCACACAGCGTTATATTTGTACGGAGTTGGGCAGGGAGATAATCGGCAAATAATTTTACTATGACAGGCAGAATCCACTCCCTCGAATCCTTTGGCACGGTTGACGGGCCGGGAATACGGTTTGTAGTCTTCTTGCAAGGCTGCCCGATGCGGTGTATGTTTTGTCATAATCCTGATACGTGGGATGTCAACGCGCCCGTGCAGTACGAAATGTCGCCCGAAGAACTCTTTGACGAGGTAATCAAATACAAAAACTTCATCAAAAAAGGCGGCGTAACAGTCTCCGGCGGCGAACCGTTGGTGCAGGCGAAGTTTGTGGCGGAATTTTTCAAGATTTGCCAACAAAACGGCATACATACAGCCCTCGACACATCGGGCGTCATTTTCAACGACAAAGCCCGCAACGTGTTGGAGTTCACTGATTTGGTGTTGTTGGATATAAAAACAACCGACGACACTTTACATAAAACATACACCGGCTGCACCCGCGACAACAACCACAAATTTTTGGAATATTTGCAGCAAATCGGCAAGCCCACTTGGATTCGGCACGTCGTAGTCCCCGGCTACACTTACGACGACCGCCGACTAAAAGCCGTTGCCGATTACCTTTCGCAATATTCTGTAATACAACGCATTGAACTATTGCCCTACCACACAATGGGTCGCTTCAAATACGAAAATCTCGGCATCAAATATCCGTTGGAAGGTGTCAAAGATTTGACGGACGAGGAATTGAAACACGCCCAAACTTTTTTCAACTAAATTCCTCTGCCACCCGTACCGCCGTACCGTTGCAAGCCACCATAATCATACTGTTTTTGGGACCAATCGTGCCAAAATCGAAATTGATGCCAATGACGGCATTTGCGCCGAGGGATTCGGCACGTTTGCACATTTCGGCGATGGCGTCCTCCTTGCCTTCACGGACTACCTTTTCGTAAGAGCCGGAGCGTCCGCCGATAAAATCACGGATTTTGGCAAAAAAATCCTTGAAAGCATTTGCGCCGATGATTACCTCGCCGCTCACGATGCCAAGATATTCCACAATCCTCGCATCAGAAATATTGTTGGTGGTAGTTACAATCATAATATTTTTAAGTTTAATGTCCGAAACAAAAATAATCCATTTGCCCGAAACATACAAAATTTTTTCCATCACCTTGCGCATTTACGTATTTGCCATAAGTTTTACACTAAAACAACGCCATCGCGTTTGGCGAAAAAAAACGGACGACATACCTTTGTGCCGCAATACAAAAAACATCAAAAATGGTACACATCAACGAAAATTTTGCACAACTTCCTGCGGGTTACCTGTTTACCGAAATAGGACGCAGAGTATCTGAATATCAGCGTCTTAATCCCGACGCACAAATCATCCGTATGGGCATTGGCGACGTTACATTGCCGCTGCCCAAAGCCTGCATCGAGGCAATGCACAATGCAGTCAACGAAATGGCAACCTCCGAAGGCTTCCGTGGTTATGGTCCCGAACAGGGCTACGAATTTCTCCAACAAAAAATCCGCGACTTCGATTACAAGCCATACGGCGTTGACATCGCCACAGACGAAATTTTTGTGAGCGACGGCGCAAAATCCGACACCGGCAACATCGGCGACATCCTCGGCATCGACAACAAAATCGCCGTTACAGACCCCGTCTATCCCGTCTATGTGGATACCAACGTGATGGCAGGTCGCGCCGGAAATTTGCAGGCAGACGGCTGTTGGTCAAACATTGTCTATATGCCCGTCAACGCTGAAAATAATTTTGTGCCGGAGTTGCCAAAAGAGGACGTTTCGGTGATTTACCTTTGCTTCCCCAACAACCCCACAGGCACCACGCTCACCCGCGCACAACTGAAAGTTTGGGTGGATTATGCGTTGGAACACAAGGCGTTGATACTATTTGACGCTGCATACGAGGCGTTCATTACGGAGGCTGATGTGCCACATTCTATCTACGAAATCGACGGTGCAAAGAAAGTCGCAATCGAATTTCGCAGTTATTCCAAGACGGCAGGATTCACCGGCACGAGGTGTTCTTACACCGTAGTGCCCAAAGAATGTGTGGGTTACGATGGCAATGGCAAGGCGTACCAACTCAACAATTTTTGGCGTCGCCGTCAATGCACCAAATTCAACGGCACACCTTACATCGTGCAGCGCGGCGCGGAGGCCATCTACACCGAGGAGGGTCAGCAACAGATAAAACAAATTGTTAATTATTACCTCAACAACGCCAAAATAATCCGCAACTCACTCTCTGACAAAAGCTTCACAGTATTTGGCGGCATCAATTCGCCATACGTTTGGGTGAAGACAGACGGCACCGATTCTTGGAAATTCTTCGATTATCTCCTCCACGAAAAACACATTGTAACCACCCCCGGCGTCGGTTTTGGTCCCTCGGGCGAGGGCTACGTCCGCTTGACAGCCTTCAACACGTTGGAAAAGACGCAGGAGGCAATGGCGAGAATTTAACTGTCGAGCCGTCATTATGGCGTTTCCCAATAAAAAATTGCAAATAAAAATACCATTTTAAAAAAATATAATTACCTTTGCAGCGGTAATTATAACAAATGGACAGACGCTCCGCACATATTAAAATATTTTTGGCGATGATATTGGCGGCGATGGCAGTATTCACGCCCGCCGCCAAATATTGCCACGTAGTCTCGCACGTTGACATCGAAACCGACGGCGAGGCTTGGAGCGAGGTCTGTACCCTTTGCGACATCGAGTTCCCCGCCTTTGAAGAGACCGACAACACATTGGCAGTCAACATTATAGAGCGGGAATATTGTGTTTTTGTACCGTCAATAATTGGCAATCTATGTAATGACCCGATAGAATCCTTAGTAATCCGGGGCCCGCCCGAGGTGTAGGGCATTTTTTTTATTTACGACAACAACAATTCCCATTTTACACCAACATCTTACTTCAATCAAATGCGTGCGAAAGCGTATGCACTCGTATTGTGTATATGTCTGTGTATCAGCGTCAACGCCCAAGATGTGGAGCACGACGCCATCACAATAGAAGACAATGCGACCAAGAAAAAACTCCATACGCCCAAGGCTGTGGAGAATGTTGACAACGGGTTCATTATGCGGAATTTAGGCGGAAGTCTGAGCGAAAGCCTCGAAAAAATCCCCGGTCTTTCCTCGATTTCGATAGGTTCGTCGCAGGGCAAACCCGTTGTTAGGGGGCTTGGGTTCAATCGCGTGGCTGTCATCCAAGACAACATCCGCCACGAAGCCCAACAATGGGGCAGCGACCACGGACTCGAAGTCGATCAATATTCCATCGTGGAAGCCGAAGTCATCAAAGGCCCGTCCTCGTTGGAATACGGCTCGGATGCCGTTGGCGGTGTCCTGAGGCTCAATACGTCCAAAATCCCCGCCAAACATTCCATCCACGGCAGCGTCTGCCTGACCACCAAAAGCAGCAACGGATTTTTTGGCGGCTCGGCGGCAGTGTCAGGGCGCAGGGAGAAGTTTTTCTTTTCGGTGAGGGCGACGGCTGAGGATTATGCCGATTACAAAGTGCCTACTGATTACGTCAACATCTATTCCTACAAGGTGCGGCTCCCCGACCACCGTCTGAGAAACACCGCCGGCAAGGAATACGATTTCGCACTGTCGGGCGGCGCGGCGGGCCAATCGTCAAAACTCCGCATCAGCCTCTCCAACGTCAATTCGCAAGGCGGACTTTTTGCCAACGCGCACGGTCTCGAACCACGCCGCATCGACGAGAAGGCGCACGACCGCAGCACTCGCGACATAATGATGCCGTCGTACAACGTCAATCACACGAAGGCGTCGTTGCAATACGACAAGTGGAATGCGGTTGCGATGTTTACCGTCAATGCCGCCTATCAGCACAACCACCGCGAAGAACTCAGCGAGTACGTCAGCCACGGCTATATGCCGTTGCATTGTCCCGAAACGATGCAAAACCCTGACACAGAATACCTTTACGACAAGGACGCATTCTCCATTAACGCCACGGCGACAATGCCATTCCAACACTTTGACCTGAAAATCGGCGCAAGCGCGGAGCATCAGATCAACGAAATTGGCGGGCGTTGCTTCATAATCCCGGCGTTCAGGAGTACGTCTGCGGGGGCATTCACGTCGGCGGAATACAGGGTTTCGGGCAGCACGGTTTTGCAGGCGGGTGTGCGTTACGACGTCGGCAACATCAAGACTGATAAATATCAGGATTGGTTCGTCTCGGAAGGCGAATACGCAACACGCGCCGAAGATTTGGACAAGTGGTTCAACGATTTTTCGTTCAGTTGCGGAGCGTCCACGCGCCACGGCAAATGGAATTACAAGGTCAATATCGCCAAGGGTTTCCGTATGCCGATAGCCAAGGAACTCGCCGCCAACGGTGTCAACTATCATAATTTCAGTTATGAAATCGGCAATCCAAACCTGAAAAGCGAAACATCGTATCAGGCTGATTGTCAGATAGATTACTTGTCGAGGCTATTGACAGTGTCAGTATCGCCATTTGCGGGATATTTTGCTAATTATATTTTCCTGAACCCGACGCCGAGATTCGACCGACTCTACGGCAACGGCAATCAGATTTATAATTATCAGCAATGCAAAGTGTTACGCTACGGCGGCGAGGCTGAGGTTAGGTTTGTGGCTGACAATAGGTATGCGATGTTTCACAATTCAAAAATTGAACTCGCACTCAACGGCGAATTTGTGAAGGCGCGCCAACTCGACGGCGACAAAAAAGGTTATTCGTTGCCCTTTGCGCCGCCCGCCACCATTGGTTTTGACGCCAACTACGCCTACCGCGTCAAGCACGGCGACGACGACCACAAGAAGTTTAAGATAGAGGAATATAACGCAGGATTTTACGCCAAGCAAACATCGAAGGTTACAGACATCGTGCCGCCCGAAAACCCGACGGACGGCTACCATCTGCTCTCCGTCTCGATAGGCTGCACGGCAAAAATCAGCGGCACGGAATTGCAATTGTCGTCCAAAATAAACAATCTGCTCAACACGGTTTACTTCGACCACACGAGTTATTACAGGCTCATCAACGTACCGGGTCAGGGGCGTTGTTTGACAATTAGTCTGACCGCAAAATTCTAATCAATTTAATTATAAAAAAACAAAATGAAAAAGTTACTGACAATCATCGCGTCGGCATTAATTATGTCGGCAATCACATCCTGCGACAAGGACGACGACAAGGACATCGACACCGAAAAACCGCAAATCAACGCATCCATCGACGGCGCATCGCCCGCAAACGCCGCCACATTCTACTTCGGCGACAATCTGCCCGTCAAACTTCTCCTCACCGACAATGAGGAACTCGGCTCATTCAGCGTCAACATCCACAACAATTTCGACCACCATTCACACTCCACCGAGGAGGAAGGCGAGGAACACCACGAGGAAGGCGAGGAGCATCATCATCACGAAGGCGAGGACGGCGACGCTTTCCAATTCACACAGGATTACACAATCCCTGCCGGTAGCACTCAATTCCTGATTGACACCGAAATCTCCCTCCCTGTCAAATCCGACGATGGCGACGAGTACGAAGGCGGCGACTACCACTTTATGATTACCGTTACCGACAAAGCCGGCTTCTCGACCTTCAAGGCGTTTGAGATAAAGATTTTGCAGAAAGAATAATCAAAATTACTGGGCGAAAAACGCAAAAAAATTACATTTTTCGCCCAATTATAACCTATTAGTGGGCGAAAATCGTCAAAAAATCACGTTTTTCGCCCACTAATAATTGATTTTTAAAAGCATAACATACTGATTATCAAATATTACATAAAATCTTTTAACATTATTTTAAAGTCTATCATACC
>JAEEGK010027587.1_pt1 | contig 11458 bp, 9 predicted proteins | sample 8958771 | NCBI WGS metagenome assembly JAEEGK01 (sample SAMN16246547, study PRJNA631951) | gut metagenome | biome: gut microbiome; feature: rumen; material: SC-attached | host: Bos | place: Iran: Karaj | collected 2018-10 | reverse complement strand
TTTGGAATAATAACTCCATCGCAGCCCATAGCTTCCACAGTTCTGACAATAGCGCCAAGATTTCTAGCATCTTCCACCTGGTTTAAAGCAACAAGAACCTGATGACCTTCTTCTGCTCTTTCAATTAACTCTTCAAGTTCAGAATATTCAAAAGCAGCTGTTTCAGCAGCCACTCCCTGAGTCTTTTCCCCAAATTTCTTTTCAAATATATCTGGAGAAAGCTCTTTCACAGGAACACTGGCCTTGCTGGCAAGTTCTTTTATTTGAGTAGCAATGCCACCACGAACTGCAGCAGATATGAATACAGAATTCAAAGACTGACCGCTTTCAAGAGCCTGAACAACTTCGTGTCTACCCTTTAAAAACAAAGTATCTGATTCGTTTCTTTCTTCTGATTTCTTTTCAAAACTTCTACTATCTTTTCCTGGTTTTCTAACAAAGTCTTTTTTATCAAAATCTCTTTTATTATTCTGCTTTTTAAAATCTTTAAATTTATTGTTTTTATTATACTTTTCCATTTCTAATTCCTTATAAAATACATAGAAAACCAGCTATTTTATTCTTCTTCTGATGAAGACAATTTAATTGCTGTCTGAATAACATCTGTCATGCGTTCTGTCTGACCAGTAACAAACAAAAAACCAACCCAGGCTTCCAAAGCTGTCGCTTTTGCGTATTCCAATCTAGTGCCAGAGCCATATCTTACTGGAATCTTTGAGTTTCTCCAGGTTTTAACCATTTTCATATCTGCTTCTGGCAATTCAGGGAAAATGCTATCAAAAACTTTTGCCTGAGCAGGCGAGCTGACTATTCCAACTAAAGAATCATGAAGTTTTCCCGCCCCATCTATACCAATAGACACATGATTAAGTCTTAAAGCTAGTTCGTAAACAGCATCACCAATATATGCCAATGTTCTAGCCGGAAGTTTTGCTGCTTCTTCAGGGTTCCAAGTCTCTTTAATTAAGAATATATCCGAGCCTTTGAGTAAAGTTTTATTCACATCCATGATTTTTAAGTTATAAGTTACAAGACACAAGTTATAAGTTACAAGACACAAGTTATAAGTTATAAGTTACAAGATACAAGATACAAGTTATAAGATATAAGTTGTAAGTTACAAGTTACAAGATATAAGTTATAAGTTACAAGTTATAAGATATAAGTTATAAGTTGCAAGGGTTATAAGAGTTGGAAGTGTTAGAAAAGTTCATCTTTCACCTTTCACTTAACTTTCACCTTTCACTTAACGCCTAACACCCATCACCTACCACCTATCACTTATCACATATCACCCCAAGCTATGCTTGGCTTATGCTTTCTTCCAGCGAACACCTTCTTTGGTATCTTCAAGAGCTATTCCAACAGATTTAAGTTTATCTCTGATCTCATCAGCTTTGTCATATTTCTTCTGAGCCTTCATTTCTTTACGGAATTCGATAACCATATCCATAATCGGACCCAAATCTATATCAGAACCTGCTTTTTTGCTTTCAGGAAGAATACCGAGAATATCGCCAGCCCAAAGTTTAATAACAGTATAAACCTTTTTGGCTGCTTCCGAAGAAATAGAACTTGAACCAATAAAACGATTAATATTTGTAACAAAAGAATAAATAGCAGCTATAGCACCTGGAGTGTCAAGGTCGTCATCAAGACAATTCTTGATTTTTTCATTAACTTCATCTGCTAGTTTTATAGCTTCACCATCAGCAACGCTTGCTCCAACATTTTTATCTATAAGTTCTAAAAGTTCATTCTGTATCTGAGACAAACGATTAATTCCGCTTTGTGTAGCAGATATGGCTTCTTCAGTATAATTACTTGGAGAACGATAATGAGTGCTGAGAATAAAGGCTCTGATAGCTTCTGGAGAATGCTTGGAAAGCAAATCTTCACAGGTTTTGAAATTGCCTAATGACTTGCCCATTTTTACGCCGTCTACAGTAACCATATTATTGTGAACCCAGTAACGACAGAAAGGGACTCCATATAAAGCTTCTGACTGAGCTATTTCACATTCGTGGTGCGGGAACTTGTTTTCTAATCCGCCACCGTGAATATCGAAGGTTTGCCCTAAATATTTGTTAGACATAACAGAACATTCAATATGCCAGCCAGGATAGCCTTCGCCCCAAGGTGAGTTCCATTTAAGTATGTGACCAGCTTCGGCTTTTTTCCACAAAGCAAAATCTCTTGGATTCCTTTTATCTGAGCGTTCTTCAACGCGAACAGCTTCTTTTTGTTCATCTAGCTTTCTGCCAGAAAGCTTGCCGTATTGAGGGAAAGATTCCACATCAAAATATACGTTGCCGTTTTCAGTGACATAAGCATGACCTTTTTCGATGAGTCCCTGTATTGCTTCTATCTGTTCAGGAATATGCTGACTAGCTCTGACATAAAAGCTGGGGTGAGCAAGACGAAGTTTTTCCATATCGTTCATATATTGTCTTGTCCATTTGTCAACTATTTCCCATGGGTGTACCTTATCTATACGGGCCTGGCGCTGAATCTTGTCTTCACCGTTATCACCGTCATCCGTTAAGTGACCAACATCTGTAATGTTCTGAACATATCTGACTTTATAACCAGAATTGCGTAAATGCTTTGCTAAAACATCAAAGGTAATATAGCTTTTTGCATGACCAAGATGAGGTGGGCCATAAACAGTCGGACCACAAACATACATTCCAACATAGCCTTCTTCACGAGGTTTAAAAATTTCCTTCATTCTTGACATTGAATTATAAAGCATTAAAGCCATATTATCCTCCGATTACTTATTTAGAGATTAGGGCATTATTATCTGTTAATTTTTCAAAAGAGAATAATATCACAGCTTATATTATTTAGTTAGTTTTTTATTTTTTGTTTGTCATAAAAAAGCAACTGATTGATTTATACAATTATAAAAATAATAAAAAAATAGTTAACTCTTTTAAAATAACTGTCGATGAGATAGGTGGAAAATTAGAATACCTGGAGGGTATAGGAATGCTTATCTGCAAAAAAGAATTTATCGCAGGGTTATTAATGGCCGCTATCTCTGTTTCAGCCGTCACCAACATATCATCACTTTATGCCGTTGAAAGAAAATATGCATCAGAAGTTGAATTCTCTCAAAGAATTGGATTATTTGATTCAGAACGCTTAAGTGAAAAAACACTCAAGAGCAACATCGCTGAAATAGCTTTTTACAGAGGCCTTAACCTGATTATGGTAAATAAAGGCATAGTAAAAAACTTTAATACTCATAATCTCGAATCTCTGGGTATTACACAGACTACTTCTCCTATGAGCAGCTTAACAAGACAAAAAGCTGCTGAAACAATTATGAGAGCAATGATATATGCTCAGAACAAGGGAATGTTGAATATTCCTGAAACCACTAAGAAAAGAGCGTTCAGAGATTATTCTCCAGAAGAAAAATATCAGGAAATGATGAGTTATGCCATTGAAAAAGGCGTATTCAAAGGCATGAGCAGAAATAATTTCAAACCAAACAAGAAACTCAGCGTCAGAGAAGCTTTGAATTTCTTAAAGAACCTTTATGAACTTGAAATGCAAAAACCTAGTTCTGCAATTAACGAAAAGAAAACACCTGCTGCAGTTAAACCTCAGACAACAGTAAAACCACAGGTTAAAACAGTTTATATTGAACCAGACATCACAAAATTCTTTAACGATATAACTCCAACCAATCCTTTGGCTGAAACGATGAAAAAGCTGATCAATGCAGGTGCATTCAATACTGTTGATTTAAATCACGAATTGAATCTTCCAAAAAGTATTAAAAACAGTGATATGATGACAATCTGTAAAGATATGCTCACAAAAGCAGGAAAAACAGATATGATAGACAGAATATCAGAAATTGAAAATTCTGTTAATGAAGACGATGCTCTTACAAGAAACAGCTTAGCCAAACTAGGTTCCGTAATGAGCGATGCTTATCCTCATAAGGATTATAATATAAGAGTAAAATACACTGATGTAAAAGAAGATTCAGATGTTGGCAAAGCTCTTACTCATATTGCCAAAGCAGGTATTAAGATGGGTTATTCTGATGGCAGCTTCAAAGGAAATGAAAAAGTCAGCCGATATGAAACCTTCAGCCTTCTTGGTATCCTTGTTGGCGATAATGTAGGTTCAAAAATCAAAGTTGAAAAAGTAGTTAAAACTCCTGTTCCTGAAACCACAGCAAAAACAACTGAAGAAAAAGTTGTAGTAAAAGAACAGAAGCCTCAGATTGAAAAGAAAACTGCACCAAAAGCAGAACAAAAAGCAATCAAATATGAAATCAAAGATTCTACAAAAGTCTCTAAAATGGAACAACAGCTTAGAGACAAATATGATGGTCTTACTTTCCAGCAGAGAATTGAAATGCGAAAGAAACAGTTCCACAAGATTTTGAGCCGTGAAAGTACAGCAGAATAACTATTAAAAAGACAAAGCCTGCTTTAAGCGAAAGCCATATCAAAGCTTGAAGCAGGCTTTTTTCATGTCTGGAAGTAGTATCAATGTTTGAATTATGGCCATGTTTGTGTTGATGCTCATGATTACGATGTTCTAAAGTCTTTTCTTCACCAATTAAAGAATAATTTTCTTTCTGAGAAATGTCCTGTTCTATGGATTTTAAAGGTTCAAAAATCCCTGTTTGCTTATATTTTAATAAAAGTCCGGCAAGAATATCGCTGCTTCCCATAAGACTATTATTACTGTTTTCCCAAGCTTCTAATGCCTGATGAGGTTTTTCTAATTCCCAGAATATTCTAGCTTTAACAATATAATAGTTTTCTAATTTAAAAACAGGATCAGGGAAATCACCAGTTTTTCTATACTTTGATATAGCTTTATCAATATAAATAGCCGCTTTTTCTAACTCTTTTTTACGGTTTTCAGAACTATTTGATTGAGCAAACAAATAAATAAAAGCCTTTGAAGCATATAGTTCATGAAGGTATTTTGAATTTTCACAGTTATAAAAAGCATCTTCAAGCAAACTTAAAGCATCTTCTCTCATTCCCAGATGATAAGCATAATTACTAGCCAAAAGGCGATATGGAGCAGTTTCTTCAGGGCAAAGAGCTATAACAAATTTTAAATAAGGAATAATATCTGTATTACCAGCGTATGAACCAGCAACAAAAGACTGTTTTGCAACAACAGGGCCTTTATGCATAAGATGGTCGGCCTTTTCCCAAAACCTAGCTGCAATAAAAGCTCGTAATCTTTCAGGAAGAATCTGTAAAGCATCAAAACTACGCTTGTAATTTTTTTTATTAGTCTGTTTTGGTAGAAAATTATAAAAAACTAAGCTAAGTAATAGAAAAAATATAGATAAAAATATCAGTCTTTTTGCATTCATAGATCTTTCTGCCTTAATACCAGACCAGCCAAAGTGATATAAAATAGACAAATAAAAACAGAATAAGCTGATAGCAGCAAAAAGGAATAAACATCTCCGCTTTCTATTAAAACATCGAAGAGTTCAGCATCTGGGAAGAAAATCAACAATATTTCAGCCGCCCAGTAATTTAAAAGTGTTTTAATATAAGACAAGGAATGAGCCATAAAAAAGAAAGGGAGCATCATTCCAACAGACATTAACCTGCTTAAAAAAGTAGAAAAAAACACAAATACAGAAAAAAATACAGAATATTCTAACCAAACTGAAAAAGCCGCTTTAAAAGAAGACAGCAAAAAACTCCCGGAAGTAAAATATATGAGCAAAGACAATAATAAAGAAAAAACAGCTAATACTAGAATCAGCACAAAACTGATACCGCAGAATTTTCCTAAAGGAAAGAGTATTCGTGAATTTTGACGGCTAAAATAAAACCAGGGAGTTGTCTGTTCGGAAGGCCAAAACAGATGTTCAAAGCTTAAAACCCCAACTATAACTACTGCGAGAAAAGCCATAAGGCCACCACCAGCATCTAATACAAAACCTGATTGAAAGCCAGGATTAGACAGTTCAAAAAGCCAGGCGGCCAAAAGCAGAGGAAGCATTATTAATATAGAAGCAGTTACAATACTTTTTCTCAAAGAAGAAACAACAACAACCCTAGCAATTTCGTAAACCTGCTTAAACATTATTGCCTCCCTGCTCAATCAGAGAAGCGAATCTTTCTTCTAAGACTTCAAGATTTGAATCATTACAAAAATCAGCAAAAGAACCAGAGAAAATAATTTTCCCTTTGTGAGCAACGGCTATTTTATCACAGAGTTCTGGTAAATCAGCCAACATATGAGTAGTAAAAAGAATAGTATGCCCTTCTGATTTCAACTGCTTTATAGCAGATTTTATAAGTTTTCTGCCCATTGGGTCCAAACCGCTGGTAGGTTCATCAAAAACAACGATAGAAGGTTTATAGACTACAGCAGCAGCTAATGACAAGCGCTGACGATTTCCTTTAGAAAGAGTAGAAACAAGTTTATCTTTTAAACTTTCTAGATCAAACATTTTCAAACTTCTATCTAAAAGTTCTGCCGAAGAATTGATTCCGCTTAAACGACAAGAAAGATTCAAAACTTCTTTTACAGAAAGATAATTAGGTAAATCAGGAATCTCTGGAGCAAAACCTATTTGAGCAACAAGAGAATCTGAAAAAGAAACTTCAACTTTTCCTTCATCAAGTTTAATCAAATTAAACAAAGCTTTTAATGCAGTAGTTTTTCCTGCACCATTTATACCAGCTAAAGCCAAAACCTCATTATCGGATACTTCTAACGAAAATCCATCAAGAGCCTTAATATTTTCGCCAGTTTTGGTCTTATAAGTTTTTTTCAGATTATCAAATTTAATCATATTCGTGTAATAAGAACAAAAAAACATTTTAATATTTTTGAATTTTACTAAAAACTTGACACTAACTCAATAGACTTTCTATAATTCCAACTATGAGTGATTTTAATTCTGAATTTACAATTAAGGATAATATAGTCGTCGTTAAGACCCACGGATACCTCGATGATGCGGGAGGCCAAGTATTACGTCAAAAATGTAGTGAGCTTATCGACAAAGGTAACATTTACTTCGTTTTCAATCTCGAAGGAACACCTGTTATCAACTCAACCGGCTTGTCAATGATTCTGGACATACTAGTTCAGATAATAGATTACAGCGAAGGTGAAGCAGCCATTTGCGGTCTAACTTCTCTAACCCAGACCGCACTAAAAATGACCGGTGTTTTGACTCTCTGCGAAAGTTATCCAACAGAAGACGAAGCTATCGAAGCAATAAAAGAAACTATTGGTTAATCTTATTTGAATAATAACCAAATTTTAACTATACTTGTTATAGTCTATTAATTGGAGAGTTTGTTATGAATAAAAGATTATGTTTTTCATGCATACTCTCCTTATTGCTTTCACCTGTTTTTGCTGCCAGAGATCTTGATCTTGAAAAATTAAAGGAAAAAGCAAAAGAATACAGTAGCAGCAAAGGCGGCGATTCTTCAAAAAAACTAGAAGATTTAGCAGTTGAACCTCCTAATTCAAGATTCATAGATACGGCCGCCAAAAGCTTGTCTGAAGAAGATAAACGTCACATTCTCGTTCATATGAAGTTGGCAAACCGTCATTTCTCAAAAAAGAATTATGATAAAGCCAAAGAAGAAGTAAACAAAGTATTTGAACGAGATTCTTCCCACTCTGGCGGTCATTTTATGTTGGCGGTAATTGCAGGTCGCATGAAAGAGCACTTGCCTGCCTGGTATCATATAACTGTTGCAAAAGAAAAAGACGGTAATAATAAAAAGATAGACGATTTCATAACAAAATTGAAAACAGTCTCTTCTGAACCCAATTCACCTCAATGGATACCCGGTATTTATAACGGTATAGAAATAGACGCTTCAGAAAGAATCTTTGATTTACTTGAAAAACTTCTTTTAGATGAATGCAGTCAAAATATTACTTCTATTGAATCGTCTGATTATCAGAAACAATCTGACAATAAAACAAACCTTGAATTAACATTTAAAGCAAGAGAATCTCTTCCTTGTGACAAAATAATAAGCAATCTACAAAATTCAAACAAATCAGGAATAAAAACAGAAGAAAACAGTTCTAAAAATCTAAAACTAACAGTTACTCTCAATTTGAATAGCGAAAATCCAAATGCAAAACCTATAAAGGGAATCAACGATTTTATTAATGACCTTACAGAAGAAATGTCTGAAATAGCTATCAGCAATACTGAAGAAGGTGAACCAGCCAATGGTTTTCAAGAAATAATCTATGAGATTTCTGTAAGAGATTTCACGTCATTAAATAAATTCATGAGAAAAATATCTCCCTTTGCTTCAAAATTTATTTTGCAGAATATGGATCTAGCTTATGTTCCTGGTACCCAGTCAACTATGTGGAAAGCTAAAATCAAGGTCATTTATAAAGTTTAAGATACAAGATACAAGATATAAGATATAAGTTACAAGATATAAGTCACAAGATATAAGTTACAAGATAGAAGTTACAAGATAGAAGATTAAAGATTAAAGAATTATAAATAGACAACGTGAGTTGCCGTCCCACGACAAAATATCCCACAGCAAAGCATAACTTTAGTCTTTTTTTGGTCTTTTATTAAATAATTGTTATAAATTTCATAATTTCAGACGACCTTTTACCTAAGATAGGGTAAAAGCTTGTGTTAAAAAAAGTAATTAAACAATTAATAATCTTAAGCTGTACATTTAAAATAATAGGACTCTTTTTCGTCTTTAATCTTCCCACAGCATATGCAAAATTTGACCAAAAAAGATTATATATTACCAACATAGCTATACCCACAGGAATGGCCGCTCTAAGAGCTCATTTCGAAGGAACTTCCATAAAAAAAGCTATTATTCAGTCTATATTTGGCGGATATATAATGCAGGAAAGCATGAAAAGAGCAGCAAAAATAGAGGAAAAAAGTGCCCTATATTCCTTGGAAACCAAATTAATGTTTAATTTGGGCGCTTCACTCTGCGAATCTGCCGGTTATAAAGACTTTACCTTTAAAATGGATGTGGGCCCTGTCTGGATAATAAATAAAGGAAATGATATAAAGTTCAAATTTGGCATAAATGGTGTTATGGCACCTATTCTTCATTTAACACAAGGGTCTAAATTTGATTATAAAAAATCTTTAAAATATGGAACAATGGTTTTTGAGAAGAAACAAAAAACAAATGGAAATCTTTATGGTTCAAATGCCTTAGCTTACAGTACTGCTAATACTTTCGTAACAAACCACGATGGGAATCACAGTGGTCATGAGCTAATACATACTTATCAATACAGAAGAAACTGTCTGTATCCAATTCAAATAGGAGACTACTGGCCAAAATTTACAACAAAATATTTTAAAGAAGATAAATGGGTTGATGATACTGGTTGGTTTTTGAACTGGAGTTTACAGTGCGGCTGGGCTAGTTGGAGGAATAAAGACAAAGACTATGATATTCCGTTAGAACAAGAGGCCTATTATATGGAAAGATACCGAAAGAAATGGGAACTATAAAACAATTTAAAGCCCTATTTTTAATAAGACTAAGACTTCTTTATAACACAATAAGAAACAAAGCCGGTTTAGGGAAATTAATCGGCATGAGTTTTGCTGCTTTTATAATGATAATAGCCACGGCTTCAGGAGCCTCAGACATTTTAGAAGCTATTTTTAAATTGCCTTTTGCGAATATTATAGCTGAATGGTGCATCGGAATACTTATCATTTATGCAATATTCATAGTATTTACAGGAGATCTAGTATCTGGTCACACATTAAATACAGGTCAGATGAGTTCTGATTTTAACTATTTATCAACTCTGCCGTTATCTCCCACAATTTTAATACTAACTAAGGTTTTTGAGCGTCTTATTACAGATTATTTCGGCATCCTTTTCCTACTTCCTGCTTTTGTAGGAATCTCATGTTATAAAGCCTTCACATTTAATGCCATTGCAGCAGCTTTATTACTTTATTTTGAAATCAGTTTTTTAATAGGCCTTTCAATTAATCTTGTAATGATATGTCTTACAAGATTCTTCAAAAACTCAACTATAAATAACTTTTTTTCTATTTTTGGCTATATAAGCGCATTATTATCTTTAATACCCTTTCTAATGCTCTCAAATTTCAATCCAAGCCATGTCCCAAAAGTTATAGAAACTATAGATTATCTACAAACAACTTTAGGCTGCCTGCTTTCACCAATAAAATGGATGGCTTCAACAATCTTATATTCAACTCCATTCAGCATGGCATTCTTGTATTTTTCAATATTATGGCTGATAATATCTGCATTTTTGATATTCTTATTCCGTTTAGCTATTGTCAATAACTGGTTTGCTTACGTTCATTCCAACAAATCGGTTTCTTCGAAACATAAGAGCAGAAGACTTTTTACTGGACTTTTCCGCAAAGAGTTTTTAATGATAAAAAGCGATCTAAATCTGTTTGTAAATGCGATACTTATGCCTATTTCTATAATTGCTGTAGAAATCTACTTTTTAAAAAGAGTTTTCAGTTTTACCTCTGTTGATTCAATTATGAACTTCATTTTTGGCTCGATTATTTATTTTTCAATGTTCGGTCCTATAAACATAATAGGCTACGAAGGCAAAGCCATATCTCTTTTAGAAGCCATGCCTATTCCACCAGCCAAATTAATAAAAAAGAAATACGCTTTCTGGGTGATAATTGCCCTAATCATTTTTATTCCTGCAGCAATAATCACATTCAGAACCCTAGGTTTTGACTGGTCGATAACAACAAATGCAGCTTTACTTACTGCAGCCTTTACAATGGCCTCTGTCTGGATAACAGTTTCTCTCTCTGCTATATTTGCAAAATATGATGCCAAAGTTCTTCAACAGCATTCTACTTTTTTAGGGAAAATGACAGCAATGGCTGTAATGAGCATTCTTCTGCCAATTAAAAACTGTAGCTGGCTAAATTTCTATACTCTTTTGATTTTTCTTTTAATTACCAGCCTCTGCTATATAAAAGCTCAAGCCTGTATAGCTTTCAGACAAGACAAAGAAAGCCTTCTTTCTGAAAATAATATGATGGTTAGTTGTTTCTTACTGCTATTAAGCTTTGTTGCAATAGAAAACAATTTTCAACAGTTCTTTTATTCAATTATTCCACAAATAAATACAGGAATCTGGTCATGGTGTCTCAGCCTTGCTATAACTTATTTCTTTATGTTTATAGCAAGAAAAAAATCAACTCCATTTTTCCCAAAAATAACAAATAAAGCAACTCTAAGAACAATATATATAACTATTATTTCTGTAATTACAACTATAAGCTATTTTAGCTTTTTTCCAAATATATTAAAAAGTGTAAAAGCTGATTTTGCCCAGATTATAGAGTTTTTTAGCATTATCAGTATTATAAAACCACTTTGGAGATTTATTGTTCTTTTCATGATTGTCACTTTTATCACAGCTATTGTAAGAAGAA
>JAEEGK010027584.1_pt1 | contig 11458 bp, 8 predicted proteins | sample 8958771 | NCBI WGS metagenome assembly JAEEGK01 (sample SAMN16246547, study PRJNA631951) | gut metagenome | biome: gut microbiome; feature: rumen; material: SC-attached | host: Bos | place: Iran: Karaj | collected 2018-10 | reverse complement strand
TTTCTTTATCATTCATCATTTCTTTCCCAGTAAAAAATAATCTAACATCTTCTTTATTACAATTAAATTTATTTGCAAGATTTGATTTTAAAATATCAACACTTAAATAATTACTATTTTGAATATTAAATATTTCAATATCTTTCTTAATATTAAAATTAATTTCTTTTTCATTTGGTTTATTTTTATTTTCATTAATTAAAATATATTCAACTGGATCTTGAATACAATAATTAGGAATTTCATATATTCCTCCCATTCTATCATAAGTAACATTAATACAATTTTTATAAGGTATAATTTCATTTGCTTCTAAATAAGCTTTTATATCTTTCTCATCTAAATCATCATTTTCACATATTTGTTTTAAAAAATTCCAAGTTTCAAAATTTCCTTCAATTCTCGTTTCCCAAAATTCTTTTCTTTTTTTTATTAATTCTTCTTTTGAAATATTTGATATGTAACCTTTTATTTTTTTTAATCCTGTTCCTAAATATATGTTTTCTTTTACTTCTGGAAAGTTAAATGAAGGATTTATTGTTGATTGAAGAAATGGATCTAAATTTCTTATGTTTAGATCTGTGTTTACTTGTCTAATATTAGGTCTATTAGGTCTTTGAATATTATTATTAATTATTGGTTTTTTTTTGTTATTTGTTGATGAACATTTTCCACCCATTTTTTTTTTGACTTTTTTTTTAATTTTTAAGACTATTTTAATATTTATTTAAATATTAAAATTAAAAAATGTTTTTTATTCATATATAATTTAATTTTTTTATATTTTTTTATTAAAATTAAATATAAATTAATTCAAAAATTAACATACACTTCTAGGAATAATATAATTTATCCTAAAATTTTGAGTTTAATTAAAGAAAATTATTTATAAATCCTAATCAGCTAAATGAATTAAATTAATTTATAAAATCTACGACTCTAATTATTTTTTTTACAAAAACTAAATAAAGCTAAATATTGACATATACAATATCAATAAATAATTACAAGATATTATAACAACAAATAAATTTTTCAATTTATTTTCATTTTTTTAATTCCTAATTTTTTTAAAATTTTTATTTTAGAAGAACTCAAAGTTTTTCTAATTCGATTTCTCCAATTATTTGTTAAAACTGACAAAATTTTCAAATTTTCGAAAGAAGAGTTATTTATTTCACTTGTTTCAGTTGAAATAGAACTTCTTCTTCTATTTTTCCCAAATATATCTTTATTTAGTTCATGAGTATAATCATATAAATCGTGGGGTATTATAAATATTGGGTTTGAATTAAAACAAGAATATTTTTTGTCTTCTATTATGTCAAAAGAAATATTGGTAATACTCATATTTATAAATAAATATTATAAATATTGATTAATCATAAAATCAATTAATAATAATGTTTTAATTTAGTTTTATATATTATTTTTTTATAATATTCATTAAAATAAGTATATTATTTTAATTTGTAATTTACAGATTTTTAAGAATATTAAAATCTTTTCATTTAATTGTTTTTTTTAATTATTTAAAAATATTTTTTCTTTTAAATAATTTATAATTGTATTATTATATTAAAGTAATAAAAAGAAATAATATCAAAAGAATAAAAAATTATTATGTTAAAATAAATTATTATTATTAAGATAGTTATCATATTTTAAATTTTTATTCTCATTTTTACTTAATTTAGATTTAATGAAAATAATTTATATCTATTAGGAAAAAAATCATGATAATCAACTAAAAATTATAAAAAATAAATTTTTAAAAAATTTAAATAATTACAAAACACTCAAAATATTATCTTTTTATTTTTTACTTTATATCATAAATTAACTTATTGTATGATATAGAAAATAATATTCTTATTTTTACTCTTTTAACTGAAATTAATAATCATTAAATTATATATTATTTATAAATAAATAATGTATGGAAATGATGATGAAAATAAATCAAAAGAAGTAAAAAGAAAAAATATAAACGAAATAAATATAATATCAGAAAATTTAAATTATCCAATATTCCTAATAAACACAACAAATTTATTATCCTTTAAACAAAAAATATCAAATATAACATGGGAAAAAGAAGGAAAAAATTTATTAGAAAAATTACAATTTTCAAAAGATGACATTCAAATATATAAAATGCTAATTTATAAAGGATGTATTCCAGAAAATTTAAAAGGTGAATTTTGGTTTATTTCAAGTGGAGCAAAAAAAGAAATGTTAGAACATCCAAATTATTATAATTACCTTTTAAAATATTATCCAAAAGATATAGAATTACAAAATGAACATCAAATTGAAATAGATTTAAAAAGAACTTTTCCAGAAGATGACTTTTTTCATAATGAAGAAATAATAAATAAATTAAGAAATATATTATTAACTTATTCTAAGAGAAATTTATCAATTGGTTATGTACAAGGATTTAATTTTATTGTTGGTAGAATGTTAAAATATATTTCAAATGAAGAAAAAGTGTTTTGGTTATTTACTCAAGTTATAGAATTTATTTTAACAATTGATTTTTATTCTGAAATGAGTGGAATAATGAGTGATATTGATATATTAATTTGTATAATGAAAGAAAAATATATTCCTGATTTATTTAATTATTTAAAAGAAGATTTTATTATTTATATTAAAAATATTTTAATGCAATGGTTTTTATCTTTATTTATTTCCAATTTTCCTATTGAATCACAATTACTTATTTGGGATATTTTATTTGTAGATAAAAAAATTTCTTTGTTTAAAACTGCTATTTTATTAATTAAAGAATTGAAAAATGATATTTTAAAAATTAATAATTTAGAAAATCTTACTATTTTAATAAGGAATTATGTTGATAATTTTAAAAATTTAAATTTACTTAAATACAATTTAATTTTAAAAAAATATGAATTTAGTAATAATTATATAAATTATAATCGACTTTTTATTTTGAGTGAAATGATAGAAAGGATTAATAAAGGTAATAAATTTAAAATGGAGAATTTAAAAGAAAAAATTAAAGAAAGAGAAGATCTTTGTGATTTATCTTGGCCATTTTGTTTATATGAATGTGATAGTTATTATAAAGTTATTGATTATCTTGTTTTAAAAAATAATGAACAATTAAATATAATTGATAATTATTGTGAAGAAGAATCTAAAAATAAAAATGATAGTAATAATAAAATTGATATATTATATAATGAAGATTTAAATTTTAATAATATTTTAATTGAAAGAAAAAATCATGTTTGTAAAGGAATAAATAAATCAAAAGAGGAAAATAAAAATTATAATAAAAATAGTGATGATAGTATTAATTCAACAGGTACTGAAAAATCTATAAATGAGAAAAATAATGAAAATTATATAGATAAAAAGAGAAGGTATAAACAATTAAGAAATAAAAAATGTATATCTAGCTTAACATATATAAAAAATAAAAAAAGAAAGGAAAAAAAAAATGAAACACTTGAGATAAAAAATTATCAAAATTTTATAAATAAAATAAATAATAAGTATCAACAAATAAGTATGTCAAAAGATTATAAATTAAAAGAATATGAAATTCCAAATTCAGAGCTCAATCAATCAATATTTTTAAATTAATTATAAACTTAAAATATAAATAAATATTTATATATTTTAATTTAAATGGGATTATTGATAAAATTTTAATAAAATTATTTATCCCAGAGAAAAATTAACAAAAAAGTTTAAAATTTTTCTTAATAAAATTTATTTTTATATTATTTTAATATAATCTTTATCATTTTCTTTATCTTCTCCATAAGTTGTTACTAAATCATATTTTTATGATTTATTATTATTCTTTAAATTATTTATATTCATTCATTTTCATTTTTTAGTGTTTGTATTTCTTCTTTTAATTTTATTTTATTATCTTCTTTTAATTGTGTTTTATATTAATGAAATAATTTTTTCAGGTAAATTATTATATTTCATATTATTATTGCGATAAAATTAGCTATCCCAATTATCAATAAATTTTGAGAAAATTGAATTATGATTATTTTATGTGAAATAAAGCTTAAAATATTTTTTTTTAATTTAATTCTTTCTTAAGTTTTTATTGATAATCAAATATTATTATTATTTTTATTTGAAAAAAGTTGTATTTCTTCATTAATAATTTTTTCCTTCTTGTCATTTTTAAGTTTTAAAATGAATCTTTTCCTTTATATATAAATAATTTAATATTCTATTCATATTCTCATAATTTAATTTAATCAAATTTATATCATCATTTTTATTTTTCTAAATTTAATTTGAGATTTTATATCTTTATAAAAATCTTTTATTTGTGAATTTAAAGAATTTATTAAAAAAATCATTTTTTCATCTCTTTTTATATAATCTAAATTATTTCTTGAAAGAGTTAATTAAAAATAACAATTTGATAAATATAATGTTTTTTTCATTTTTATATTTTTTTTAAATTATTCAATTTTCATTTTCTATAAAATATTAAAAAATTATATTAATAATTTCAAAAATCTATTTTAAAATTCTATTATTTTATTTATTTATTAGATAAAAGATTTGAATAAATTGACCATTTGTAAATAATAATAATTGTTCAGGACCATTAAAAACAATAGAATTAATTATATTTACTTCAGGATAATTTCTTTCTTTTTTGAATAATAAATTTTTAAATTGTGGAATAAATTCATAAATTGAAATTTTATTATTTTTAATAAAACAAACAAAAGGTGCATTATCACAAAAATAACATTTATCAAAAGGAAATCCTATTTTTGAAACAATTTCAAATTTTCCTATTTCAATAACATAAACATAATTAAATCCATTTATAATAATAAAATTTTGTATATGACCTAAATTTTTAGTTACAAATTTTTTTTCTTTATCTATATATTTTTTCTGCATTGTGTTATTCTCAATATCATAAATAAAATATCCATATTCATTAACACAAAATAAAACATTATAATTAATTTCAATTATTAAATCTATTTTATTTATTTCTTGAACAGTTACTTTGTTATTTATTTTTTCATTTTTAAAAGAAATTAATATATTTGGTTTTTCTATTACATAAAATTGATTACTATTAGTTGAAATTGCAATATAAGAAATTTCATTATCAAAATTTCCTAATTCATAATTCATTTCTTTTTCCAAGTCAATTAAATTAATAAAATATTGATTTGCTTTTGTTTTTAAAGAAACTAAAAGACATTTAGTTTGATAAGAACAAAAGTAAATTATTTTATTTTCTCCAAATGAAGCTTTAAATGAATTTAATGTATTGTTTTTCTTTTCAAAAATATCTTTAAATATTATTAAATTATCAGAACGAATTGCAACTTTTGAATTATTTATTTTTTTCATTTCAATAAAATTTTCATTTTCTTGTTCCAATTTTGATGTATAATCAAATTGCGGATGAGATGAAGAAAATTTTTTTTCTTTTTTATTTGACTTTAAAATATTATTTAATTTATCACAAAAATTTTTAATCTTATCTTGATATTCTTTTTCATTATCATATATATTTAAAAAGTCTTTTATTTTTTCCTTTGGAATACAATTTATTGATTTTATTGTTTCTTCTGATTCTTTTTTAATATTATTAATCTTTTCGATCATTTTATTTAATAACGACTTTCTTTCCTCCAATAATTCTTTAATTTCTTTTAATTTATTTGAATCTTCATCTAATAATATATTTGTATTATCAGTAATTGCACTCAAATCCTCTTCTTCTGCCATTTTTAGATATAATATTTAATATTATAAAGAAATTATGAAATAAAATAATATTAAAATAAAAATTGTTTAAAATTATGATAATTAATAATAAATAAATAAAAATTTATTAGAAAATTTCTCGGAAAAAATAGTTAATATATTATTATTATTATCATTCAATTTCATTAATTTTAGAAGAATAATTAGTATTACAATTTAATTCAATACTAAAATTTTTAGATAGATTAATTAGACTTCCATTATTTTTATTAATAGAATTATTAGTAGTACTAGAATTCTTAAATATTTCTCCTTCATTTTAGTCTCCATCATTCCTTATTAATTTACCTTCTATTTTTTTATTATTTTTAAATAAACCTTTAAAATAATATTTGTCAAAATATATTTCTTCACCTTTTTTTATCATTTATCCAATTTTCAATATAAATATTTCTATTTGAATGAATCAAAATTTCATTTCCATTTACTAAACCATTTTTAAAATTTCCAATATAATAATCTCCATTTGAAGTAAAAATACTACCTTCCCCATATAATTTGTTATTTGAAATTGTCCATCTAATTTTGAGCCATCTTCCTTATATATTATTCCATATGGAGTAAAATTTTTATTTCTATTATATGAACCTATTATATATCATTATTTATTGAATTTTTATGTATACTTGATGAGATTAATATATGTATTTATATTTAATTATAGGATTTGGAATATATTTTCCATATTTTTTTTGTGGAATTTTGATAATTTTTCTTAATAATATATTTTAATATATTTAAAGAAAATATAAATTGTTTTTTGAGTCTAATAAGTGATACATTACCTTTTATAATTGATAGGATTTTTATTATTTATTAAGAGATATAGGATTTTTTTCTAATTCTAATACTTTTTATTAAATTCTAAAGTTTTATTAATTTCAAATAAATAAGGATAAATTTTTCTTTTTATTATTATTATTTACTTTTATTTGAAGAATTTTAATCGGAGATATATTTTCATCATTTTGATAACATTTAAGATTATTGCCCATAAATATTTAAAATTAAATTAATATATAATAATAAAAAAATAATTAAATAAAAATAAATATTTGAAAATTATATAAAAAATAATTAGTTATATTTTATAATGAAATTTTTTTAAAATTTTAAAATTAAATTAAAAATTATGTCTAGTTATATAAGTAATTGTGAATATCATAAAGATGATGAAAAAGATTCATTAATACTTCAATTAAAAACTAAGACATTTGAATCAGAACAAAAATTAAATAATTTAATTTGTGTAGAAGAAAATAATAAACAATTAAAAGAAGAGAATTTAAAATTAATTGAGGAAAAAAATAATCTTGAATATCAATTAAAACAATCTCATGAATTTTATGAAAAATCTCTTTCAGAATTAAGAACTGAAAACGAAACTATAAAAGAAGATTTAGAAAATAAAAAGGTTATTAATAGAAAATTGTTTGAGGAAAATGAAAATTTAAAAAATCAATTATCTAAATTAATTGAAGATAATGATTATATAAAAGAAGATTTTGAAAAAAACTTAATTGAAAATAAAAATATACAAAATGAAAATAAAAAATTTCTTAATCAAATTACAAATTTAAAACTTGAAAATTCAAAATTAGAAGGAAATTTGAAACAATTAAATTCCCATTTTGAAAATATAAAAATTGATAATCAAGATATTTTAAAATTAAATGAAGAACATATTTTAGAAATTGAAAATTTAAATAAGAAAATTAAAAATATAAATAGTAATTATAATGGATTAAACAATGAAAAAGAAAAGTTAAATCAAATTATAAATGATAATGATATGGAAATAAATAAATTAAAAAAAAATTATGAAAAGATAAATTATGATTATGTAAAATTAAATCAAGAAAATGTTATATTAAACAATGAACATACAAAATTAAGAGATAAATATAATAAAATAAATAAAGATTATAGTAAATTAATTGAAGAGAATAATAAAATAAATAAAATATATAAAAAATTAAATGAAAATCACATTAATTTAAATGATAAATATAATAAACTAATTGAAGACAATAATAATTTACATAATGAACATAATCAATTAAATGAATCTTATAATAAATTAATTGAAGAAAATAATAGGTTAAATGAAGATTTTGAAAATCTAAATAATTTAAATAATAAATTAAATGAAGATTATAAAAAAAATTTAGATGATATTAATTCATTAAACAAAGAATTAGAAAAGCAAAATGAAATTTATGAAAACACAAAATTAACTTATGAAAATGAAATTAATAAATTAAATAAAGATTTTCAAGAAAAATTAAATAATTTAAATTTAAAATATGAAAAAGATTTAAATAATTTAGAAGGAGAAAAAAAAATATTGAAAAATAAAAATAATCAATTACTGATAGATAACAAAAAATTAGTCAAAATATCAAAAGTACTTGAAAAAAAACAAAATGAACAAAAAGAATTATTAAATCAAATGGCTATTCAGAATAATAATATTCAATTAAATAATTTAAATAAAAATGATGATAATAATTCAAATATTAAAAATAAAAATTCAAATAATTTACATAAAGGAAACATAAATTATTATAATCATAACAATAATAATAATGAAAATGTTTTGAATGAAAATTATATATATGAACAAAACCATCCAAATGGAAATACTGGAAATATTATTAATCAAGATAAAAAAAATGAATTATATTTGAATTATAATGATTCAATAAATTATTCAAATAATAGACTTCAAAATAATAAAAATGATGTTTATAATAACACAAAGAATAAACGAATTTCATTTTCAAATACTCCGAAAAATATAAAAACAAATGAATTAAATTCATTAAATGAAATATATACACCATATAAATCAAATATTTATATCCCAAATTCAATGAGATTAAATAATATATCATATTCTCCAAATCAAAATTTAAAGAATATAACAACTTCATCTACACCAAATAATTTTAATAATGAAAAAACATTAAATTCTCAAAGTACAAAAAATATATTTTCATCAAGAAATAATATTTATTTAAATGAAAGTACTTATAATACATCAAAATATAAAGAAACAAATCCAAATTTAATTTTAGAAAGAAATTACAATTCAAATTTATATAAAACAAATTATAAAATAAATTATAATAATATGAGTAATAATTTATCTATTTCATCTTCTTTAAAAAATATAAATCAAAGTAATGGTAATACTTCATATAAAAAATATCAAAAGAGAAATTATTGTAATTGTAAATGCCATTGTTGTGATTTATATTGTTGTGATGAATTATTAGAATATAAGATTAATGAAGAAAATGAGAAATTAACTATTAAAAAATTAATAAGAAAAAAAGATAATTTAATTGATGAAAATCGTAAATTAAAGAAACATATTTTAATTTTAACAGATCAAAATCAATCTTTAATTAATGAATTAGATATTATTGTATCTTCTTCAGAATTTTCTACTATTGATATTAATCATAATGGAATCAATCATTTAAATAAAATTATTAGTGATAATAGATATAGATTAGAAAAGTCTCTTGATGAACTTGAAAATTCTATTAATCAAAGGAAAAATGAATTATAACTTTTTTTATTATTTTTTATTTATTTTTTTAATTATAATTTGTTAATAAATTATTTTTAATTAATATATTTTTATATTGCAAATTTAATTTTTTTGGAAAAAAAATTAAAATATAATTTGGAAAATATATATTGAAAATTAAATAAATTAACAATTTATATAATTTAATTCAATTTTTTAATAAACACCCACTTTTTATTAAATTTTAACAATAGAAAATATTGATTGAATTTAAATATAGAATAATATTTTTTATTTTATATATTTTTATTTATTCAAAAGTATTTAATTAAAATAAAGTCCTTATTTTGAAATTTCAACTGATATATCACATATCTTTTATAATATTTTATATTATTGTGGAAAAAGATTATAATTTAAAAAAGAAAATATTTGAGAGGAAATTTTATATCAATGCAATATAAGAAGAATATTAGAATATAAAAAAAACTTTTGAGATATATTCATATATTAATTAAAATTCAAAAATAAATACTTTATATAATTAAATTAGAATATTTATATTTTTAAAATATAATAGTTTATTTTTAATAAATAATAATTTAATATCTTTATATTATTATTTAATTATTTTCACAGTTATAAATGATATATTTATTTACTTTTTCATTCTATTTTTCTTCTGTATTTGAATAATTCAATTAAAATTACTTCAAAAAATATAATAAAAATAATACTTTAGTTTTAATAATAAATTTTTAAATATACTCTAAAATTGTATTAAATTTATTTAAAAAAGAATCAAATATAATTTAAACGTCTTTAGACATTTCAAACAACTTTTGATTTTTACAAATTACATTACAAGTTTTATTCATAGATGAAAACATATATTTGACATCACAAGAAGCATTTAATTCAAAATTTGATATATCTAAATTTTCCAAAGAACTACAATGAGAAAACATCCAACTCATATTTTCAACTTTAGAATTATTAAAATTTGATAAATCTAAATTTTTTAAAGAAGTACAATGAGAAAACATACTTCCCATATTTATAACATTATCAGTAACAAAATTCTTTAAATTAATATCATTTAAAGAAGTACAATCAGAAAACATCCAACTCATATTAGTAACATTATCAGTTTTAAAATTAGTAATATCTAAATCTTTTAAAGAGCCACATTTAAAGAACATACTTTCCATATTAATTACTTGACTTGTATTAAAAGTTTTTATATTTAAAACTGCTAATTTAGTACATTCTAAAAACATATAACTCATATTTGTTACTTTTTCAGTATTAAAATGAGTCAAATTTAAATTAGTTAAATTTGAACATTCTCTAAACATATAACTCATATTTAAAACATTATTAGTATTAAAACTTGATAAATTTAAAAATATTAAAGAAGAACATTTTCTAAACATATGACTCATATTAGTAACTTTACTTGTATTAAAATTAGATAAATTTAAATAAGTTAAATTAGAACATTCTCTAAACATTGAATTCATATTTGTAACATTTTCGGTATTAAAATTAGATAAATCAACAGAAGTTAAAGTAGAACATTCACAAAACATATAATTTGTAGTTTTTAATGGTTTTTTACATATTATTTTAATAATATATTTTCCTTCTTTTTTAAATTCATATTTAAAACAAAAATCAATTTTTTGATCATTTAAATATAAAATACAATTTTCTCTTAATTCTTCTTCATTTTCTAATCCTTCATTTGAACAACTTGACTCTTCAAAACAATTTAAAATTTGAACTGCTTCATCAATTTCTTTTATATCATATTCACATATTATAAAATTTTTTTCATCATATTTTTCTTCTTCTATTTTTTTTTCTTCTTTTTTTGGTTTTGTTTTATTTGTTTTTGAAAATCTTTTTGCATGAAGTTTATGATGAAATGCCTTTATCATTTTTTTTTCTGAATCTTCTTTTTTCTTTTTCTCTTCTTCTTCTTTTTTTTTTCTTTCTTCTTCTTCTTTTTTTTTTCTTTCTTCTTTTTTTTTTTTTTTTTTTTCTTTTCAAAAATTAATAATACATTTTTTTTTATAATAATTAAAAATATATCTTTTATAACAA
>JAEEGK010027583.1_pt1 | contig 11458 bp, 10 predicted proteins | sample 8958771 | NCBI WGS metagenome assembly JAEEGK01 (sample SAMN16246547, study PRJNA631951) | gut metagenome | biome: gut microbiome; feature: rumen; material: SC-attached | host: Bos | place: Iran: Karaj | collected 2018-10 | reverse complement strand
AAATGCCACCAGCTGCTTTTCGCCCTGGCTCAGGTTGCCGCCGCGCTCGCGGATCTCAGTTTTGTATCCGTCCGGCAGCTTCCGGATGAACTCGTCCGCCCGCACCCGCCGCGCGGCTTCCCGCACCTCGGCGTCCGTGGCGTCCAGCCGGCCATAGCGGATGTTGTCCATCAGCGTACCGGAGAAGATGAAGCTGTCCTGCAGCATGATGCCCAGCTGGGACCGCAGGGAGTGCAGCGTCACCTGGCTGATGTCGTGCGTCTTTCCGTCCTCCGCGTGAAGCAGGATCCGCCCGCCGTTCAGGTTATAGAAGCGGCACAGCATATTGATGATCGTGCTCTTGCCCGCGCCTGTCGGGCCCACCAGGGCGATGCTTTCCCCGGCCTTCACGTGCAGGTTCATATGCTCCAGCACGTTGATGCCCTCTTCGTAGGCGAAGGTCACGTCCTCATAGTCCACCTCGCCGGTAATCGGCGGCAGCTCCTCCGCGCCCGGCACGTCGTCCACCACCACCGGCTCATCCATCGTCTCGAAGATGCGCTCCAGGTACGCGATGTTGTTCACAAAGCTGTTGTAGATGTTCGCCAGGTTGGTGATCGGCTGCCAGAAACGGCTCACATACCCGGTCATCGCCAGGATCACGCCGGCGGATGCCATCTTCCCGCCGCCGATCCACCAGGCCGCCGCGATATACACAAATGTCAGCACCAGCTGCGTCATCGTCTCACTGGAAAGCCATACCGTGTTGCTGATCCGCACCGCCCGCAGCCATGCCTGCCGGCATGCCGTGGCCAGCTTCTCCATGATGGAGATGTTCACCTGCTGCCGTTCAAACAGCTGGCTCACCCGCACGCCGTCGATGGATTCCGCCAGGTACGCGTTATAGTTGCTGTTCTTGTTGCTCTGGTTCTGCCACGCCTTGCGCTGCCGTGGCTTGATCAGGATGATGATCCCGATGAAGATCGGCAGCCCGGCAATAATCACTGTCGCCAGCGTCGCGTCCGTGGCAAACATATACACCACGATGAACACCAGCGTGATGATCTCGATGATCATGTTGACAATTCCGTTGGACAGGATGTCCGACACGGAGTTCACGTAGTTGATCACCCGCACCAGGATCTTTCCGGCCGGCCGGCTGTCGTAGTAGCTGAACGGCAGCTTCTGCAGGTGGGCGAACAGGTCGCTCCGGATATCGTGGATGATCTGCTGGCTCACATGGGCCATCATCCGGGAGCGCACCGTAAAGAACACGATGCTCATCGCCACGATGCCCACAAACATCAGCGCCCGCTGCCCGATCTGCGCCATATTCTCCGGGGTGTTTCCCGCGGGGATCGCCTCGTCAATCACCCACCGGGTGATCTGGGGAATGTACAGCGTGGCCACGCTGGCCAGTGCGCTCATCAGCAGTGCCAGCAGCATCTTGTATTTATGCCGGACAATGTATTTCGAGGCCCGCTTCAGGTGCTTCAGCTGAAACGGCGATTCCAGCCGCTCGTCCACGTCAAATTTATTCCTGGCCATGCTGCAGCGCCTCCTTTCCCGTTTCCTCCGCCGCGCTTCCGTCCATCGGAATTCCGTACTGCAGGCAGTAGGTCTGCCAGTAGTAGCCCCGCTTTTCCAGCAGTTCCCGGTGCGTTCCCATCTCCGTCACCGTGCCGTCCTCCACCACCAGGATCAGGTCCGCGTCCCGCATGGAGGAAATCCGCTGGGCAATAATGAGCTTTGTACATTCAAAGGGCAGTTCCCGCAGCTGCTGCTGGATATACTGTTCCGTCTCGCTGTCCACAGCCGAAGTGGTGTCGTCCAGCACCAGGATGCCCGGCTTCACGGCCATGGCCCGCGCCAGCGCGATCCGCTGCCGCTGGCCGCCGGAAAGCCCCACGCCGCGCTCGCCGATGATCGTGTCATACCCTTCCGGCAGCTTGTCCACAAACTCGGCCGCGTCCGCCCGGCGGGCAAAATCCTTCACCTCGTCCAGCGTCAGGTCCTGCGCGCCGAAGGCGATATTGCCCTCCACCGTATCGGAGAAGAGGAACACGTCCTGCGTGGCCGTTCCGATACCGGCACGCAGCTGGTGCAGTTTCCACTGCTTCACGTTGCAGCCGTCCACCCGCACCTGTCCGTCGCTGACGTCATAAAACCGCGCCAGCAGGCTGATCAGCGTGGTCTTGCCGCTTCCCGTGGGGCCCATCACCGCCACGGTCTGTCCCGCTTCCGCCCGGAAGGTCACGTCCTTCAGGATGGGCTTTCCGTCAATCGCGAAGGAGACGTGGTCAAACTCAATCTGTCCCCGCACCCGGTCATGGTCCTCCGCGTCATCCGCGTCGTTAATCTCAGACTGCGCGTACTGCAGCTCCATCACCTTCGCGGCGGACGTGGAGAAGCGCGACAGGTCGTTGATCAGGTTGCCCAGTTCACGCATCGGGTTGGACACCGCCCAGCTCAGGCCGGTGAAAATCGCCAGCTGGCCCACGGATTCCAGTTCCCCGGTAATCACGAAGATGCCGCCCACAAACACGGTCACCAGCTGGATCGCGTTCACCAGCAGTTCAATCATCGGGAAGAACGTCAGCCACAGCTTGTTGATCCGCAGGTGCGCGTCCATAAACGCGGAGTTCTTCTCCTCAAAGCGTTCCCGCTCGTAGTCTTCCCGTGCAAACGCCTTCACCACCCGGTTGCCGGCAATGTTCTCCTGCGCCGCGGTATTCATCTCCGACAGCTTCTCGCGCATAAACACAAACCGGGGCCGGATGTACTTCGAAAGGAACCGGGTGATCACCATCAGGATCGGAGTGATGATCATCAGCAGCAGCGTCAGCTTCCAGTTCACCGTCAGCAGGTACAGCGTCGAGAACACATACGTGCAGACGGCGTCGATAATCCGGTAGTCGATAAACGCCAGGAAATGCCGGCACCAGTCCAGGTCCGAGCTCATGCGCGTCATCAGGTCGCCGGTGCGGTGCCGGTCGAAGAAGCGCATGTCGTTGTACTGCATCTTCGTGAACAGGCTCCGCCGAAGGTTGTAGATCACGTTCTGGGAGTCCGTTTCCAGGAAGATCACCATCAGGTACCGCGAACCTTCCCGCCCCAGCTTCACCGCCAGCATGATGGCCAGCAGTCCCAGCAGGGGGGCCGTGTTCCCGGTCATGATCACCTCGTCGATAATCCGCTGCGAAACGGTGGGGTTCACCAGCAGCAGGATACACGAGAAAACACAGATGCACAGGGCAATAATATGGTGCCGGCGGTATTTCGGGTCCATATTCTCCCACAGCCACCTGATCTGTCTTTTCAGCATAAATCCGATACTCCTCTGTTCCCGGTCAGTCGGCAGTTCCATGCCGGATACATCCTTTGCCGTTTGAGTATTTTATCATTGTTTTTATTGCATTTCTGCTGAAATAACGATATGATTTTCATATAATACAGATTTTCCAACACTGACGGGAGAGAAAAAAATGGCGGATAATATCCCTTCCAATGTATACGGAACAGACGGGGTCCATGCGGAAACCCACATGCGCGATCCCAGCTTTGTCATGACCGGCCACCACTGCCACAGCTGCTACGAGCTGTATTATGTCCACAGCGGGGAATGCCGCGTCCTGATCGATGAACGCTTCAGTGACCTGCATGCCGGGGATTTCATCCTCATCCCCCCGATGGTGCTCCATTACACCCGGTACCTCCACGGTTCCTGCCTGCGTTCGGTCATCCTGTTCCGCCGGGAGGACGTTCCGGAGGATGTCCTTTCCTGTATGCCCGGCCGGGAGCGTTTCTTCTCCGAGGCTGCCATTTTCCAGGTGCCGGAATCCGCCAAACCGGGTATGGAGGAGATTATCGCCCACCTTTCCGCCGAGGACTCAAACCGGGATCCCCTTTCCCCGTTCTTCCGCCGCAGCCTGCTCCATATCCTGCTGCTCAACTGTGCCCGGGAATGTGCCTTCCTCCCCGGAACCGCGACGGATATCCGCACCAATGACCGCCAGGTCCTGGAGGCTGCCCGGTATATCGGCGAAAACTATATGCATCCCATCACCACGGAGGATGTCGCCTCCGCCGTCGGCTTCTCGCCCAATTACCTCACCCGCAGGTTCCGTCTCAGTGCCGGCATCGGCCTGCATGAGTATATCGTCTTCATCCGCCTGCACCACGCTGCGCAGGAGCTGGTCACCACCACCGATTCCATCACCGATATCGCGCTGCGCTGCGGCTTTTCCGACAGCAATTATTTCAAGGATTCCTTCAAAAAGAAATACGGCATCACCCCCCGCGCATACCGGAAAATGTCGTGAATTCCGGAACCGGCATGTCCATATTTTCAAATTTTTTAAAATTTTTTTCATTTTTGCGTAACAAAACAGCCTCCTGAATCGTCTAATAGGTAAGGAGGCTGAAAAACATGAGGAAGTGCAGGTTAACGATCATCCGGAAACAGGGCGAGCAATACCGCCGTTTCCAGGTCCGTTTCCACCGGGACAGTGTGACCGGTGAGCGTTCCTTCTGCCTGTCCGGCTTCGGCCGCATGCGGATGTACTGCCTGGAAAAACCGATTCCGGAGCTGCACAGCCTCGTTCAGGATTTCAGGCTTTCCTGATCCTCTTCTTCTTTTCGCAATATGATGGTGTTCCCGGCGGTATTGCGGCGGGCAGCCGATGCATCCGGCTGCCCGTTCTTTATGCCCAAAAAGAATTTTTCCGGGAAATGCAACATTTCATTCCCCGTTGTCAGTCTATAGGGGTGTAGGAGGTGAACGACACGTGAGCAATGTTTCGGGCCCGGGCACTGCTCCGAATCGCGATCAGGCATTTGTGCAGCTGGTGGATCAGTATAAGGACCAGGTCCTCCGCATGTGCTTCCTCAGCCTCTGTGACAAGACGCTGGCCGAGGATGCCATGCAGGAAACCTTCCTCAAGGTATACCGGACAATGGAGTCATTCCGCGGGGAATCCAGTGTGAAAACCTGGATCATGAAGATTGCCATGCATACCTGCTATGACATGAATCATTCCGGGTGGTTCCGCTTCATAAACCGCCATGTGACACCCGATATGCTGCCTGAACCGGCGGAAGCGCCGTGTGATGAACGCGATGAAGAGTTGGCGAACGCCGTGATGCGGCTTTCGCGCAAACTGCGGGAAGTAATCCTTCTGTATTACTATCAGGGACTGAATGTCAACGAAATCGCGGAAGCGCTGGGGATATCGCATTCTTCGGTATCCTGCCGTCTGAAACGGGGACGTGAAAAGCTGAAAAATCTGCTGGAAGGGAGAGAGCTTGATGAATCAGAAGATTACACGAACTGAGTTCCGGGAATCGATGGATCGCCGCCTCTCCGCCATGAAGGCTGAACCCTGGCTGGCCCAGCGTATTATCGCGGCAGAGGGAGGAGAAAAAACTGTGGCGAAAAAACTGTCTGTATCCATGATCCTGGTTATTGCACTGATTGCCGTTCTGGCGACCGGCGCCCTTGCGGCGACACTCGGCGCGTGGGGAATCATCGATTTTGCCGGCAACCATTACGGCGCGTATATCCCGCCGAAATATGAAGATTGTATCAAATCCGAAAACGTGACCGCTGAAACGGAAAGCCTGTCCGTAAACATCCGGGAATCCTATTACGACGGCACACTCCTGCGCGTCACCGCCGATGTCACCCCGAAGCAGCCTGTATTCCTGCTGGGTGAAGGCGTTTACCCGGAAGATCCGGCCTTCGATTCCCTTCCGGGCCTTGAGTCCGAAGAAATCACGGTTGCGCAGGCTGCCCGGGAACGTTTTGACGGCCGGATGGCTGAAATCGTCCTGTACACCGATGAATCCACTTCAGCCAGCGGTGACTGCCGCATGAACGATGACAATTCCGCGACGCTGTATATCGAAGAGGTTTTTGACGATGAGCAGAAGGACCGCGATGTCACGCTGCACCTGTCCTATATTCCGATCAGGGACCTGCCTGCGGAAGCTGAAAGCGGCGAAATCTCCGGAGAGGGTGAAGAAGAATTTGATCCCTTCGATTTCGACCGTCAGGAAACCGTGGATATCCCCATGACCTTCCATTCAGCGGAAACCAGGACCTTTGTCTGCGACCGTCCCATGGACTTCCCGTCCGTCGGCGTGCAGGTCACGAAGGTCACCATAAAGGCGACGCCCCTGGAAATCCTCTACAATATCGACTATGCTGTCACCGACGTGGCTAAGTTTGAAGCGCAGGAAGGCGGACTGTGGTTTGAGTTTATCGATCCCCAGAGCACCGCGGCGGATCCGTATGACCAGTGCCTCGTATCCGGGCTTACAAGCATCGGCACTGCCCGCCGGGTGGATGATGAATCGGAGGATGAGGCCGGGCAGCCGGTTGAGGTTGGCACTGCCTATTACCAGCGCGACTCCATCGGCCTGAACGCCCTCAGCGATGAATACACCCTGCGGGTACGCGAATTCATGGAAGAAAACCGGTATGAATCCATCACCTTCCGCGTGGAGGAAGCCAGATAAACCTTTGCGGCATCACAAAGCCGGACCCCGGCCGGGGTCCGGCTCCTTTATGTCCGTTTATTCTTTTTTTGCGACCGTAATCACGGACCAGGCCGGCCGGAATCCGCTCCGGAGCCCGTTCTTCACCGACCGGACGTTCGCCCAGGCCGCCGCGTAGAAGGGCACCTTCCCGCGTTCCAGGATTGCCCGGGCCAGCTGGTTGGTCAGCGCGGACGCAATCCCCTTCTGCCGGTATTCCGGCAGTACGTCAATCCCGATCTGCCACATCTCCGGGCAGTCCGCGGAGCAGGCCGCCAGGCCGATCAGTTCCCCGCCGTCAAAGGCGCCGACGCCCAGCACGTCCAGTTCCTTCCGCGCATGGCTCAGCGCGTTGCTCCATTTCGGCACGCCCTGGCTCCAGTCCGGCACATACAGTTCCGTGAAATCCTCCGGGTACATTTCCCGTGTTTCATACGGGCAGGGCAGCTCCGCCCCGTAAACCTGTTCCGGATCCGGCAGGTAAAAGTTATGCATCCAGTCCACCCGGGCGCCGGCCTTTTCCAGGATACGGTTCAGCTCATACAGTCCCGGGGTGTCAAAGCACCGGTATACCGATTCATGCCCGTTCACAAATGCCGTCACTTCCGGAATCAGGTCCGCCCGGCAGGAAGCCACGATATTGCTGCCGTAGGAAAACAGCGCGCAGATATGCGGCACCTTCAGGAACCGGCTGGTTCCCTCTGTTTCTTTCGATTCAGCCACAATATTCGTATCCCGCAGGAAGTCTTCTTCCGAACAGGCGCAGTCCCTGGCGGACTGCCGCATGGCGATGGTCATGATCTCCCGGGCTGTCATTCGTTTTCCCCCTCCCGGTTTTCTGCTTACCGCGGCATTATACCATACCGCCGCCTTTTCGTGAATTCCTGTCACTTCCGCATAAAAGCCCGGGGAGCATCTCCGGGCCTGCGGTCCCTGTTTCTTCTTTATCCCTGTTTTTCCCGGATCTTTTCGGCGCATTTCTCCGCCAGCTTCAGCGGGAATTCCGTTTCGTATGTCAGGCCGCGCTCCCGGATCCGGTCGGCCAGCTGGGTCCAGATCGCGTACGCCTTCTCATACTCCCCCAGCTCCTCATGGCAGAAGCCCTTCGAAAACCACGCGTCCAGGAAGGTATCGTCCAGCTCAATGGAGCGGTCCCAGTACGCAAACGCGTCTCCGGTCTTTCCCAGTGCCCGGCTCAGGTCGCCGCCGTATGCGTACAGCATCGCGTTTTCCGGAAAGCGTTCCGCGGCCTTCCGGAACCACTCATACGCGGTTTCCGTCTCCCCCGCGCTGGTGTACGCGCAGATGGTGGTAATCCATTCCTCCACGTTGTTCCCGTCCTGCTCCATGGCCTTCAGCTGGAGGTCGATGCTTTCCCGGCTCCGGCCGGTAAAGGACTCGAAATAAACCTTCTGACGTTTGATCCGCCAGTACATCGGATCGTCCTTTGCGGTTTCCGCCATCCCCCGGTCATACAGTTCCCGGGCTTTCCGCATACAGTAATTCATCATCTGCTGGTGGGCAATTCCGTACAGCCGCAGGTCGTTCGCGGAATATTTCCCGCTGTTCACCAGCTTCCGGAATTCCTCGTCCGCCCGCAGGAAATCCTCCGGTTTCCCGGTCTGCTCATAGATGGCTGCCAGGCGCTGGGCATAATTCTCATACGCGTCGGCGTTTTCCCGGTACAGGTCGTCCACCGCCACGCAGTACAGCCGGGCAATCTCCGGCAGCAGCATCACATCCGGCAGGGTGGTGCCGCATTCCCAGCGGGATACGGTCTGCGCCGTCACGCCGAGCAGCCGTGCCGCTTCTTCCTGCGTATAATTCTTCTCCGTGCGCAGGCGTTTCAGGTTTCGTGAAAACTGTTCCGTCATATTCTTTTTCCTCCTCCGGATTACTTGGGGGACAGCGCTGACCCTTTTCAGGAAAGAGAATAACAGACACCGCCGGATGTTTCCATGTCTCATTTTGTGATTATACTCTCAATTTCTGATGAGTCCAGCCATTCTTCCTTCTCCTCCCGGGAAAAAGCAGAACCGGACCCCGTACACGGGTCCGGTTCCCCTGATGATGCGCTGTTCCTCATTCGCTGTACTTCAGCAGTTCGCTCACGGTCACGAATTCATATCCCTGCGCCTGCATCTCCGGGATATAGGTTTCCAGGGCCGGGATGGTGCACACGCCGTAATCATGCATCAGGATGATCGCGCCGGGTTCCGATTTCTTCTCCAGCCTTCCGAGGATTGTTTCCAGCGGTAGCCAGTATGCGCAGTCCTTGCTGTCAAATGTCCACAGGATCGGCTCGCAGCCCAGTGCCCGGCTGATCGCCAGATCCCGGAAAGTATGATTGCCGGAAGGCGGCCGGTAAAGGCAGACTTCCTGTCCGGTCGTTTCCCGGATGATCTCGCTGCAGTCCCGGATTTCACGCAGGATCATTTCATTTCCGATTTCCCGCATATCCGGATGATACATGGAGTGGTTGGCCAGCTCATGGCCGCGCTGGCTGACCCGGACCGCATGTTCCGGCTGGCTTTTCAATACGCCTCCCTGGATAAAGAAGGTGCACTTCACGCCGTACTGGTCCAGCAGGTTCAGAAGTTTGTCCTCCCGCACACCGCTGCCGGTACTGTCGAAGGTGATTGCGATCTTCTTCTCATCCGTCTGCACCTGCCGGATTCCCTCGGTTTTGTCATCAACCGCCAGGATCAGTTCCCCCTGCAGTTCATCCACGCCGTCATGAAAAAACCAGATTGTCAGCGCCTGCCCGTGATCCGGCACCGCGTCGGCCGGCAATACAATTTTCCCGTTGGCGGTACCGGAAACCGCGTCTGCTTTGGCCAGCACATTGCCGCCGGCATCCCTGATCGAGAGGGTTCCCGCCGGATTGTTTTTCATTTTCCCCAGGTCAATCGTAACCGGCTTCCCCGCATGCACCACAAGTACCTGGGGAATACGGAAGTAAGTTCCCTCCGCCGGGGCACAGCTGAAGGTCAGCGCCAGGATAAGAAGCAGCGCCGGCAGCCGTCGCATGGGAACACCTCCTTTTCGTTCCGGTTCCTGCAGTCCGGTCACTGGATGGTTTTTCAGGATCTTCAGATCTCAGTTCGTTTCTTGCTGTATTGTATTGATTTGTCCATATCAATATATACAATATAGCCGGATTCGTCCAAAAATGCAATTCCTTGTTTTCCGGCCGGAATCCTTTCGCACCCCTCCTGTTGCCTCCGGGGTTGCAATCGGGCCGGATGTCTGCTAAAGTGAGGCAAAAGGCCGACCCCGTCAACCGGATATGAAAGGAATCATGCATGATGCTTCCGTATTTTTTTGAAGTTCCCGAAAAGAAAAAGTGCCGGGTCATCATCGACTCGGATACCGCGTGCGAGGCGGATGACCCGTTTGCCATCGCCTACGCGCTGCTCAGCCCCAAGCTGATCGTCCGGGGAATCGTCGCCGAGCATTTTGCCCAGCCCGGTTCCATGGAAAAGAGCCGTGCCGCCGCCCGGAAGCTGGTCTCCGCCATGGGGCTGGATATGCCGGTATACGCCGGACAGGACGGACCGGATGATCCCGCCGTCTCGGAAGGCGTTTCCCTCATCATCCGGGAAGCGCTGCGCGATGACCCGCATCCGCTGTTTGTCCTGTGCATGGGTGCCCTCACCAATATGGCCCGGGCCATCCGGGAAAAGCCGGAGATCGCCTCCCGCCTCACCGTTGTCACCATCGGCGGCCATCCCTATGAGGAGGAGGAAATTCCCTGGAAGGAATTCAATTTCGGCAATGATCCGGCCGCGGCCAATTTCATCCTGCAGTCCGACGCGCCGGTCTGGCAGATCCCTTCCAATGTCTACGGCAGCATCCGCGTCGGTATCGCGGAGCTGCAGGAGCGGGTGCGCCCCTGCGGCCCGAGCGGCCGGTACCTGTTCGAACAGCTGGCGGAGTACAACGCCTCCCCCGCCGCTGACTGGAACATGGGCGAAAGCTGGTCCCTGGGGGATTCTCCCTCCGTGGCGGCCGTGCTCAATCCCCGCTGCGGCAGGACCTCCTTCCAAAGGGTCCGCGAGATCCGGGAGGATACGTCCTACGGCATCGAAATCCCCGGCGTCCGGGAAATCCTGGTCTACCGCGATATGGACAGCCGGTACCTGCTGGAGGATTTCTTCGCCAAGCTGCGCTTCTCCGCGCAGGCATGACAATTGCGTGCAAAAGGCCGCCGGAATCATCCGGCGGCCTTGTTCTGTATCCTGCTTTCCTGTATCCGGGTTCTCAGCTTTCCCGGATCTCCGTAAAGTGATAGTCCGTCCCGTCATACACCGCGCTGTACAGCGCGTCGGTATACTGTCCCTCCCGGAGGTAATGGTCCATCACATATTTTGCCGTCAGCGGCATTTCATAGTCCATGATGTCCGGATAATCCACCCAGCGGCATTTCCCCTCGTTGGAGGTAAACAGGGCGTAGTGCTCCGGCTTCAGGTCCGCGAAGAAGTAGTAGTTCTGCCGGATCTCGCCGTTCACATTCCGCAGCGCGATGTACCGCATCCGCATGCCCGTCAGGTCGTCCTCCGCCAGGTTCAGTTCTTCCTTCAGCTCCCGCAGCACGCAGGCCTTCGGGTCGTTCAGCTCGTCCGGCTCAAAATGCCCGCCCGCGGACGCGATCCACTGGTTGGAAACCACACGTCCGCCCTGCCGGTAAAGCAGCAGCATCTGCCCGTTGCAGGAAAGGTAGATTCCCGTCATGTTCCGCAGCTTCATGTGCCGCCCCCTGTATCATTCGTTCCCGGTTTCGTATCCGGCCGCCGCCAGCGCTTCCATCGCCCGGCGCATATTTTCCTTCTTCACCAGGATGTAGTCCGTGTTGTAGGTGGATACGGCAAAGATGCCGATCCCCGCCTCCGCCAGGATTCCGGAAATCCGTGCCAGGATCACCGTCAGCGAAAAGTCCAGG
>JAEEGK010027582.1_pt1 | contig 11458 bp, 12 predicted proteins | sample 8958771 | NCBI WGS metagenome assembly JAEEGK01 (sample SAMN16246547, study PRJNA631951) | gut metagenome | biome: gut microbiome; feature: rumen; material: SC-attached | host: Bos | place: Iran: Karaj | collected 2018-10 | reverse complement strand
CATATCGAGTTTAGCTTTCACCCCAAATCCCACACCAGTACCCATCACATCGCAAAACACTTCATATTTACCATCTGGAACATCAACAGTTTGTGAATTGGCACTAAAAACAACAGTCATTAAGACAAATAATAAACAAACAATCTTTTTCATAGCAATACTTTTTTATTTAACACCGAACAAATATACAAAAAGGCTGCTACAAAAACAAAAAAGCCCGTCACGAATGACAGGCTCTCATTTTGTCGGGGTAGCAGGATTCGAACCTGCGACCTCCTGCTCCCAAAGCAGGCACACTAACCGGACTGTGCTATACCCCGTGCTCAAAAGCGGTGCAAAGATAGACCTTCTATTTGCATTTGCAAAAAAATATTTTGTCTCGTTTTCTGCGTTCTAAAATATTAGCGGACAACAATAAAACGGCTATATTTGCGGCCTTAAAAATTTAATATGCTACCGAAATTTCTACTTGCAACGAACAGCCAGCAGCGATTGGGCTACATCTATGTTGTTCACACCGAAAAACCGCGCTTCATTCTCGAAGGCAGCGAAGACGATTTTGAGAACGACCGCCAGATTTATTGGATTGACAAGCCCGAACTGCCTCAGATTGAGATTGATACGCTCATTGCCGAAGCCGAGTATTTTATTGACGATGAGCTCGACTGCGAAGATAGTATGAGCGATGACGATGAAGAAGAATAGCAAGTGAGAATTTTAATAATCAAACAGATATGGATTTTAACGAAGAGATAAAACGCCGACGCACGTTTGCAATCATCAGCCACCCCGACGCAGGTAAAACCACATTGACCGAAAAGTTGCTGCTCTTTGGTGGCGCAATCCACGTGGCGGGCGCCGTAAAGTCGAACAAGATTAAGAAAACCGCCACTTCCGACTTTATGGAAATTGAGCGGCAACGCGGTATTTCCGTTGCCACTTCGGTTATGGGCTTTGAGTATAATGGCGTGAAAATCAACATTCTCGACACCCCAGGCCACCAGGATTTTGCCGAAGACACTTTCCGCACCCTGACGGCTGTCGATAGTGTGATTGTGGTGATTGACGCGGCCAAAGGCGTCGAAGCGCAGACCGAAAAACTGATGAAAGTGTGCCGTATGCGCAACACGCCCGTGATTGTTTTCATCAACAAAATCGACCGCGAAGGCAAGGACCCGTTCGACCTTCTCGACGAGATTGAGCGGCAACTGCAAATCCACGTCCACCCGTTGAGTTGGCCTGTGGGTATGGGCCAGCGGCTGCAAGGCGTTTACAACATCTTCGACAAAAAAATGTACTATTTTTCGGGCAACGACAAGACCAAAGCCGAAGAACCACAGGAATTTAAGGATTTGAATGACCCCGAGTTCGAGCGCAAGATGGGCCGAAACGCTCAGATTCTGCGCGACAATCTTGAACTCATCGAAGGCGTTTATCCCGATTTTGACCAGAACCTTTACCGCGAAGCAAAAATCGCCCCCGTTTTCTTCGGAAGTGCACTCTATAACTTTGGTGTTCAGGAACTTTTGGAATCGTTCATCCGCATTGCGCCGTCGCCACAGCCGTCGCAGACTATTGAGCGCGAAGTGAAGCCTGAAGAAGACAAGTTCACGGGTTTCGTCTTCAAGATTCACGCCAATATGGACCCGAACCACCGCGACCGCATTGCTTTTGTGAAGGTTTGCTCGGGCAAATTCCTGCGCAACACCAATTATTATCACGTGCAACTCGACCGCCAGTTGAAATTTTCGAGCCCCACTGCCTTTATGGCGCAAAAAACATCGGTGGTTGAAGAAGCCTATCCTGGCGACATTGTCGGTCTGCACGATACGGGCAATTTCAAAATCGGCGACACTCTGACCGAAGGCGAAAAGATTCATTTCAAGGGACTTCCGAGTTTCTCGCCCGAACTTTTCCGATACATCGAAAACGACGACCCGATGAAAGCCAAGCAACTTGCCAAAGGCATCGACCAACTGATGGATGAAGGTGTGGCTCAGTTATTTACAATGACAATGAACGGCCGCAAGGTTATTGGCACTGTGGGCGCGCTGCAGTTTGAAGTGATTGAGTATCGCCTGTTGCACGAGTACAATGCCAAATGCCGCTATGAAAACATTAGTATGTATAAGGCTTGTTGGGTGAAACCGAACGACCAAATGGAATGGGAAGACTTCAAGCGCCGCAAGTTCAAGGCAATGGCCAAAGACAAGTGGGGCCGCGATGTCTATCTTGCTGAATCGGCCTACGAGCTGCAGATGTCGCAAGAGAAATTCAAAGGACTGGAATTCTTCTTCACTTCGGAGTTTGAATAAAAGTTTTTAACTTTAAATAATACTTATATGGCTAATTCTCAAGATATTATTCTTTCCATCATTGTAATATGCTTACTCTTGTCTTTTATGGGATGGTGGAGTTACACAATACTTTCTGGCAAAGTCGACTTTTTTATCAGGTTTATCAATAAAACTGCATTTGACAACGAAGATGTTAGGATAAACAGGAAACGTATGCGTATTGTAATTACTGCCTTTTTTTGGATTTATGCAATTATAATCTGGATTGGAAAATCGTTAGAGGAACCCGAAACTACCACCAATAGCCTTATTAGAATGGTTATTTTTACAGGTGCATTAGTCTTGATTTATTTCATAGCAAGGATTTTAGGAAAAACCTGGTGTATGAAAAACGACTAAAAATCCGCGAAGTGCAAAACCGCTAAAGCTGTTATTTGCTGATAATCTCCATTGCCATTCTCACTTTCTCATCAAGAGGCAGAGTGGCATCAATCCAATTGATTTTGAATCCGTTGCGTTCCATTCTGCGGAACCAGGTCATTTGGCGTTTGGCAAACTGGTGAATTGCAATGTTCAGGTGCTCAACCATATAGTTGTAACTGAACTTGCCTTGCAGATACTGCGTAACAAATTTATATTCAAGACCATAGTAAATCAAATCCTCGGGGGCGATGCCGCTGTCGAGCAAGGCTTGAATCTCGTCAATCATTCCGTCGCGAAGGCGCTGTTTTAGGCGCTCGTAAATCGACTGGCAGACGGCCGAGCGCTCCATTCGCACACCTATAATTATTGAGTCGATTTTCGGAAAATCAGGAATTGCAGCCGCGTTTGTTTTTTGGTATTCAGCAATTTCAATGGCTCTGATTGTGCGTTTGCGGGTATCGAAATCGGCATTGTTGTGCAGTTTTTTCACCGATTTCAAGCGTTGCTCCAACTGTTCGGCTGAATAATCCTTCAACTCCTCGCGAAGTTGCTCATTTACAGGCACCGACGCCATTTTGTAGCCATTGAGCACCGACTCAATATACAGCCCGCTTCCGCCGCAGAGAATCGCCTGCTTCGAGCGCAACTGGATGTCGGCAAACGCTTTCAGGAAATCTTGCTGATATTCAAACAGATTATATTTGGTACCAGGCTCAACAATGTCAATCAAGTGATAAGGAATTTGCTTGCCATTAATTTGATAATCAGACAAATCCTTGCCCGTGCCAATATTCATCCGACGATAGACTTGACGCGAGTCGGCGCTGATGATTTCGGCACTAAGAATGTTGGCTAAATTCACAGCCAACGAAGTTTTTCCTGTTGCTGTAGGACCTAAAATGGTGATTAACGGCAAGTTCGCGTTCATATCGCTGTTCGGTTTAATGCTTATGCTTTTGCGAAAATAGTTTAAATTTGCAGCGTTTTTAGTGCGAGATGAACATAAAATCACTTTTAAATCTGACAATCGACCTGATTGGCAAGCCAAGTGCCACAGCATCAATGCTTTCGAAAGAATCGAAAGGTGTTCTTGCTCTTTTGAAAGAGATTGCACTTCCCTACTTTGTGGCAATAATCGTAGCCGAATTCATTGGCCACGTGATGTTCGGCACCTATATGTTCAGGGATTCGTTATCATTCATTATCAACGAATTAACACCATCATTAGCCATATTGCTGGTATCGGGCGTGACGCTCACTCTGCTGTTGAACGAAGTGCTGCACTACTACTCAATGCAACCAAAACTTTCGCGCTCGTTCTACATCATAACCTATTCATTCATACCTGTTTTTGCATCATCGATATTGGGCGGGCTGCTGCCGAAACTAGCTCCGTTGTTCAATCTTTGCGGTCTATATTCCTACTACCTGTTTTGGTGTATGCTGAAGGCCGAATATTCCGACATCGACAATAAAAAAATCCGCAACGTCACTATGACTTCAATTGCCATAATGATTCTATTGCATTGGGCTTTAGTTGGTTGCGAAAAACTAATCTTCAACTGATATGGAAAACAACATACGCTTCAGCAATAAAAAAGCCCACTTCCTTTACGAGATAATCGAGACCTTCAACGCGGGCATCCAACTGCTTGGTACTGAGATTAAATCGATTCGCAATGGCAAGGCAAACCTTACTGACACTTACTGCATTTTCGAGAAAGGCGAGTTGTATGTTAAGAATATGTATATTGCTGAATACGAATATGGTACGCACTATAACCACACACCGCGTGGCGACCGCAAACTTCTGCTGAAACGGCGTGAGCTGAACCGTTTGGAAAAGAAAATCAAGGAAAAAGGATTTACCATCGTGCCTATCACAATGTATATCAACGAGAAAGGATTGGCAAAAATGACCATCGGGCTGGCGCGCGGCAAAAAACTCTTCGACAAGCGCGAAGACATCAAGCGCAAAGACACTCAGCGCGAGTTGGACAGAATGGGCAAAATCAAATAGCCGGCCATTCTTCCCGCATATTTCATAAGCAACTGTAACAAACAGCAAAACCGTTCGTCATTAGGTAAATCTGTTCGCAAAATGACACGAAAATATTACCTTGACAATCTGAAAGTTATTCTTACCGCTTTGGTTGTTTTTCACCATTCGGGGCTTGCTTACGGTGATGGCGGAGGCTGGGCATACACACCATCGAATCCAAACGAGTTTATGCCGTGGATTTGGCATTTTTTCAGTACAAACGCTGCCTTCTTTATGGGGCTGTTCTTTATGATTTCCGGTTATTTTGTTCCGCAAAGTTATGACAGACAAGGTTTTACTCAATTTATCAGCAAAAAGGCCGTGCGGTTGCTAGTGCCTTTCGCAATAATCACTGCGTTTTTAAGTCTGGTGACTGGTTCGCCCGAATCGGGGCACACGTGGTTCTTGAGCAGTCTGTTCCTTTTCTGCCTGATTTACGCACTGATACGCCTCGCCTGCAAGAATTACAACGGCGGGAAAACTCCGCAACTCAATTTGGTTTGGATTGCTGTTTTTGCCATAGCAATGGGCATTGGCAGCTACATTATTCGGCAATTCTACCCGCAAGACAAATGGGTGTTTTTCAGCGCCTTTAAGTTCGAACCGGCTCATTATCTGCAATATATAATGATGTTTGCTATTGGTGTGCTTGCAGGCCGGTTCAACTGGTTCGAGCGGATGACCAACCGGACAGGCCTAACGGCACTTGCCGTCGGTGTACTTTTGTGCATCGGCAATTATGTCCGCGGCAACGGTGCGTGGTCAGGTTTTGTGTGGCGCTGGTTCGGCATCTACGAATCGTTCCTGTGCGTCACGCTCTGCATCGGCCTGGTGTGGCTGTTCCGCCAAATCGGTAATTGGGACGGCAAGTTCTGGCATTGGTGCTCACAACAAGCTTACGGCGCATACATCGTACATCTGTTTTTAATTCTTATTTTCCAAAACCTGCTCGACGCTGTTTGGGTTGGCGCATTTGGCAAATTTATGCTAATCAGCGTATTATCAACCGTAGCATCATTTGTCTTAACGTGGCTCTTACGAATGATTCCGGGGGTGAAGAAGGTGCTGTAGTGTGAAAGAAAACTGTCAGCCATTTATGCTCGGGGTTGGCAATTGCGGATGCGTCTTCCAAGAGGGTTGCATCGGAATGCACTAGCTATGAATTAGTAAGCATTGGTTGTTATCGCATTTTTTTTGATTGCCGACAGTTGCCTTTGTCAGTTGTCACTTGCCTTTCAATTGTTCGGACTACTCCGTTGCGTTTTTGCTTGTGGCTCTTATATAAGCCGAAAAAGCACAAAAAAATCAGCACCGTTTCTGATGCTGATTCTTGCTTTTGTAGCGGGGGCCCGACTCGAACGAGCGACCTCTGGGTTATGAGCCCAACGAGCTACCAACTGCTCTACCCCGCGATGTTAAGGCAAAATCCTTATCGGATTTGCGACTGCAAAGATAGAGTTTATTTTTAAAACGACAAATTTTGTTTTGTGAAATAATTGCATCGCTAATCGAGTTGAATCACAACTGATTGGAGGCATTGTCGGAATTTTTCGGCGCAAGACCGTGCTATTCCATCACATCATCGGGAGTGAGTTTCGGGAATTTTATCTTCGAATTCACAACGTATGAGTCGGGGTAAAGCTCGTGAATTTTGTGGTAGAAGGCGTTGGCTTCACCGCGGCTGCGGAAATCGCCCACGCTGAGTTTGAAGTAAGGCGTTTTGTATTCGGGATAAACCTGCGCGGGGTCGAAATCGGGGAAGTTTTTCAGAAACTGCTGGCTGATGGTCTGCATTGTTGAGCGGGCGTTCTGTCCCGAACCCGAGTAAATCTGAATGCGGTAGCCTTTTATGCCGTCGCGCTTGTTGGCATCGGCGTAAGCGCCAACCATTTGCGTGAGTTTTGCGTCTTGGTCGAGCGTAACTTTGCCGTAGCCGGGCTGCGCGTCGTTGAGCTGGTAGAAAAGGTCGTTGCCTTGCGCGCGGGCTGTGCCTGCGGCAATTACGGCAATCAGTATGGTGAAAAACAATCTTTTAGCCATAGCGTTTCTGTTTTAGCGCCACAAAGATATAAAAATGTGGAATGTGAAATGAGTAAAGAGTAATGAAGTTCCAACGCATAAAACCACTCGCCGCACACACCAAAATTCTTTTACCTTTGCGCTAAAATCGTACGAAAAATGACAGACAAGAAAACAGCTACCCCGCTGTCCGACTTGGGCGAGTTCGGGCTGATTGAGCGGCTCACAAAGCCGTTCGGCATCAAAAACAGCGCAACTGTGAAGGGCATCGGCGACGACGCCGCAATCATAAAATCGGAAGGCAACGACCTGGTTGTGACAAGCGACCTGCTGGCCGAGGGCATCCATTTCGACCTTGTTTACACACCGCTCGCGCATTTGGGCTACAAAGCTGTAATGGTCAATCTTTCAGACGTTTACGCAATGGGCGCCACGCCAAAGCAGATTACAGTTTCGCTGGCCGTGTCGTCGAAATTCTCGGTTGAGGCGCTTGAGCAACTCTACGACGGCATCCGCCGCGCCTGCGAGCGCTACGACGTTGACCTTGTGGGCGGCGACACCACGAGCTCAATGACGGGAATGGTCATCAGCATCACGGCCATCGGGCAGGTTGAGCCTGGCAAGGCTTTCTGCCGCAACGGCGCCAAGGCAGGCGACCTTGTGTGCGTGTCGGGCGATTTGGGCGCGGCTTATGCAGGATTGCAGATTCTGCGCCGCGAGAAGGACGTGTATATGATTGACCCCAACACCCAACCCGACTTGTCGAAATACGACTATGTGATTGAGCGTCAGTTGAAACCCGAAGCGCGCCGCGACGTGATTGCCGCCATCCGCAAAAACGGACTCACACCAACGGCAATGATTGACGTGAGCGACGGACTGTCGTCGGAACTGCTGCACATCTGCAAACAGTCGGGCACAGGCGTGAAAATCTACGAGAACAAACTGCCCGTTGACGCGCAGACCGAAGCCGTGGCCGCCGAAATGAATATGGACGCCACAATGCTTGCAATGAACGGCGGCGAAGACTACGAACTGCTCTTCACCATCCCCGCCGAACAGGTTGAGGTTGCGGGCAAAATGCAGGAAATATCCATCATCGGCCAAATCACCGACGAACCCGAAGTTTACACGCTCATCGGCCGCAACGCTGGCAGCGCGCGAATCTCGGCGCAGGGGTGGAATGCGTATGGGAATGGCAAGGGGTGAGAGGTAAAAAAAAGGGACACTTTCGTGCCCCTTGATAACTTGTTATGAGAAAATTTTAACTTGCTATAGGGGCGCATACACGACAGTTAAATACTCAGCGGAATACACGTACAGCCCTATAGCCGCGGTAATTTTTGACTCGTCAACATTATTTACATAACTATATATATCATTTTCCATTCCAATAAAAACATACCTTTCTTTTAAAAAACTGGTTAACTGCGACATATACAGAGTGCTTACCGCTATGGTTATATTTTTAACCACATCATTTTCTATTGTAAAAACCAATAAACTTGCGTAAGATGAGTAATCTTTGTATCTTATGTACTTTTCTGTTGTTTGGTATGGCTCACCGAATTTCGATATTATTTGCGATTTTGTCTTGCCCAAGTAAGGCGTTGGGTCTTCATACAAGGTATATTCTGGCCTTACGGTAATCTTGACCTTCTTGCTGGTTTCTGTATTGCTTACCACAATGTTTGTTTCTCCGACGTATGTTGCTGTAACTAAACCTTTTTCGTCAACTTTTGCGTGATACTCATCTTCCGATTTATAGGTGAGGTCATAATCTGAGGTTGCATTGATTAAAAATTCATCGCCTGAAGTCAGTGTTACAGAATCCTTTTCAAGAGTAATTTCGGGTGATTTTTCTTCTTCTTTAGAGCAACTTGCAAAAACTACTGCCGCCATAAATAATGCGGCTAATGATTTCCTTTTCATAGTAAAACACTTTAAAATTAAACAAATAAAAAACAAACGTAGCATATATGTTACGCATACCCCAAAAGTAAATAAAAATATTTGTGTAGCAAATATGTTACGCGAAAGGAATGGATTATCAAAATGAGATTAAGCAAATCGCTCTTAAAATAAAGGGTTTACGACAAGAGAAAAATTTGTCGGTTCAGGATTTGGCGTATCTCTGCGATATGGAACGCTCTAGTATGAGTCGCATCGAATCGGGGCGTATTAATATTACCATCAAAACTCTTTGCACAATTAGTAACGCTTTAGGCGTAGAGCCGAAAGACTTATTGTAGCTAATAAAGTTACTGATTGTCAATATAATACATAGTATATATTAAATAAGAATGGATTTCAACTAAAAGTTTGGGATTTACCCTTGAGGCCGTACTGTTCAAAATTTCACTACTATTTTTCCTTTCTGTTCAAGTTAAAACTATATTTGCCATCAAATATTTGAAAAATGTTTGAATTAGGACGAGTAGGAATAATTGGTGGTGGCAGTTGGGCGACCGCCATTGCAAAGATAATTGAGGAAAAACCGCAGCCGCTGAACTGGTATATGCACGACCCCGAGGCGGTGGAACATATGAAAAAGGTGGGCACTAACCCGCTCTATTTGAGTTCGGTAGAGTTCGACACCAAAAATCTGAACCTGACAACCGACGTGAACGAAGTGGTCCGCAACAGCGACACCATCCTGTTCGTAACGCCGTCGGCCTACCTGAAATCGGCGCTTTCGGGCCTGACCGAATCGCTCACCGAAAAGACGGTGGTTTCGGCCATCAAGGGCATCATTCCCGAAGATAATCTGCTTGTTGGCGACTATCTGCACAAGGTTCACCACGTGCCGTACAACAACATCGGCATCATCACGGGCCCGTGCCACGCTGAGGAAATCGCGCTCGAGCGCCTGTCGTACATCACCATCGCCTTCACCGAAGAGGAAAAGGCTATGGCTGTGGCCGATATGATGCGCAACCGCTACGTGCGCACCGTCATTTCCGACGATATTTTGGGCACCGAGTACGCCGCAGTGCTGAAAAACATCTACGCGCTGGCGGCTGGCGTCTGCACCACTCTGGGCTATGGCGACAACTTCCTTGCAGTGCTCATTTCCAACGCAATACGCGAGATGAAGCGCTTCACCGACAAGGTTTACCCAATCAACCGCGACATAAAAGACAGCGCCTACCTTGGCGACCTTCTGGTGACGGCTTACTCGCAGTTCAGCCGCAACCGCTATTTTGGCACGATGATTGGCAAAGGCTACTCGGTGGAATACATTAAAAATGAGATGAATATGGTGGCCGAGGGCTACTACGCATCGAAGTGCATCCACGAAATCAACAAGAAGCACAACGTGGATATGCCAATTTCGGAAAGCCTGTACTCGATTCTTTACGAGGGTGCCGCACCACGCGTGACAATCAAGAATTTAACCGAAAAATTATCATAAAAAATGTCGAACTTAAAGGTCGATTATTCAAAAACGCTCGGTTTCATCAGCAAAGCCGACGTTCTGGCCTACAAAGATGCTGTTAAACAGAATATTACCGCACTTTACAAACAAACTGGCAAAGGCAACGATTTTCTAGGCTGGGTTAACCTGCCATCGTCGATTTCGGCTGCCGAGATTGCCGACATCAAGGCTACCGCGCAGAAAATGAAACAGTTGTGTGAGGTGGTTGTTGTCATCGGCATTGGTGGCTCGTATTTGGGCGCAAAAGCCGTCATCGACGCACTGTCGGACAGTTTCGCGCAACTCAAGCCGCACAACAATCCGCTGGTTGTTTTTGCGGGACAAAATATCGGCGAAGATTATCTGACTGAACTTCAGGGTGTTCTGAAGAATCGCAAATGGGGCATAGTGGTCATCTCGAAGTCGGGAACCACAACCGAGCCCGCCATCGCCTTCCGCATTCTGAAAGCCGACTGCGAGGCGCAATTCGGCAAGAAAGAGTCGGTTGAGCGCATTGTGGCCATCACCGACGCCAAACGCGGCGCACTGCGCACTCTGGCCGACCAAGAGGGCTACAAGACATACGTCATTCCCGACAATGTGGGCGGCCGTTTCAGCGTGCTCACACCTGTGGGCCTGCTGCCGATTGCCATTGCTGGATTCGACATTGAGCAACTTGTGGGCGGTGCCGCCGAAATGGAAAAATCGACAGGCGCCGACATCGATTTTGAACAGAACCCGTCGGCAGTGTATGCCGCTGTGCGTAACGCGCTGTATAAGAAGGGTAAAGGCATTGAACTGACTGCCAACTACAACCCGAAACTGCACTTTTTTGCCGAGTGGTGGAAGCAACTCTACGGCGAGAGCGAGGGCAAGGAACAGAAGGGCATTTTCCCCGCAAGCGTCGATTTCACATCGGATTTGCACAGTATGGGACAGTACATTCAGCAAGGTCAGCGCTGCCTGTTCGAGACGGTCATCTCGATTGAAAAGCCAAACTCAAGCCTGCAAATACCGTCGGACGCTGCAAACCTTGACGGACTTAACTTCCTGTCGGGCAAGCACATCGACGAGGTGAACAAAATGGCCGAACTGGGCACAATTCTGGCCCACGTCGATGGCGGCGTGCCAAACATCCGCATCTCGATTCCGAAACTCGACGAGTTCAATCTTGGCCAACTGATTTATTTCTACGAGTTGGCGTGCGGCATTTCGGGCTACATTCTCGACGTGAATCCGTTCGACCAACCTGGCGTTGAG
>JAEEGK010027580.1_pt1 | contig 11458 bp, 8 predicted proteins | sample 8958771 | NCBI WGS metagenome assembly JAEEGK01 (sample SAMN16246547, study PRJNA631951) | gut metagenome | biome: gut microbiome; feature: rumen; material: SC-attached | host: Bos | place: Iran: Karaj | collected 2018-10 | reverse complement strand
GGACCAGCCCATGTAAGCGCGTTCCCAAGCCGCAGGCAGAACCGGGAAGAACCCGTTACCCGCATTGTAACCCGCAAAGTCCATCATGTCGAAAAAGCCCAGACGCGAAATGCCCTTGCCCACGTCGAACGTATTGGGCATTCCGAGTTCACGGCCGATCTGGTTCACCACGATACCGTTGATACCCCAGTTGAGCCCGTCCTGCGACGCCGTTTCGCTCACCACCATCATCGACGTGAGCGTATCAATCGTAGAGCCCTTCAGCACAATCCCGTTCTTCAAGGAATCCACTTTATCTACAACGACACCCGGAAGCGTGTCTTGCAGATACGCAAAATCAGGCCTCGAAACGTAAATATCCAAGAAATCGCCCGGAGTATTGGCGCCCTTCGTCCCCATGCTTCCGCCGTCAATCAAGTTGCTCGCTCCGGCATGCGCAATCATGAAGGCACGCCTGGTATTCGGATTCTTGGAAAGCGGAACCTTAAACGGGGAATTTTTGGACTCGTGAGCCTTCATCACGGCATCATAAACAAAACGCATATAATCGCGGAATCGAGCCACGTCGTATTCGGCAGTCTTTTCGCCCTTCAACTTCTGCGTGCGATTGTAGTCGATTATCGGCTTGTCCAGTTCGTAAGCCGTTCCGTCTTCCGGGAACACCGTCGCCCTAACGACAAGTTCTCCGCCGCTCGCCGCCTGATAATAGGAGTTCGCAAAATCCAGATGCTTTTTCCAATAATGCTTGCTCCCGCGGCTGCCCGACGGGTCCAGTTTATACGTCGCCGTATCGGAATCGAAAACCCCCGTCCCCGTCGTAAGCGAGTTGTCCGGAGATTCCTTCTTGAACTGCACGCGCAGCACAAAAACGTCAAGTGTATCTACGGCATGTGCCAAAGAGAACACGCCAAAAAACAATGCAAGAACGGTAGCATTTAACTTCATGGTTATAATTTACAAAAAAAAAGAACTTAGAACTTAGAGCTTAGGGCTTAGAAACGTCATCCTGAACGGTGTAAGCTGGGAAGCCACTTCTCAACTTTACCTTTTATAGTGATACAAGGGGATGTCTTTCGCCCGTTACTTAAATCTGCTTATAGCTTCCCGGGATATTCAGGCGCCAGGTGCCAAAACCAAATGATTTACCGCGGGTCACACGTTTTACGCGGAGTTCGAGGAATTTTGTCGTATCACGAACAAATAAAATATGCGAGGGGGTCTTTACTCCCTTGAATTCCTTGTATTCTTCAATGACAAGTTTTTCGTCCTTGCCGTCACGGCCAAGCGTCTGTAGCCAGAGCACTTCGCCGTCTTTTTCGGCGTAAGTATAACGGCGTGTCATCGCGTCACGAGCTTCGTGGATCTTCAAGACAACAGAATTTACCGAGCCAACAATCACGGAATCGCGCACAGAGATTTCTTCGAGATTGTCGGGGATAACTTTCCCGTCAAAAAGTCCGGCCACCTGATGGATATGTACTAGCGGAAGCGACGGATCGTTCAAAAGCCCAACCATGTAACCGGCTCCCTTCACGTACATTTTTTCTATCGGGAACACCATCTGCCAGCCTTCGGGGAGCCAGAGGAGCGATGCGACACCGATGCCAAGCGTACCCGTCAATTCCATGCGGTAGCGTTTGTTCGGAACCGAGAACAGCACGGCGTCCAAATCATGTTCTACACCATCCGGGGATTGAATTGTAAGCGAAAAGACGGCCTTGAGGCTATCGAGCGGAGCTTCGACATTTTCTGCAGCTTTCGACGCAGCCTGACGCCCGCCGGTACAACCTGTCAAAAAGAGCGTGAGCAACAGCAGTAAAAAAAATTCCCGCCAAAATTTTTGCAAACAGGCACCCTTGTCAAACACCGCGGTCATACGAACCTACTTCTTTTTGCCAAAGAACTTCAATGCGGCAGGGTGCTTGGGGTTGAGTTTCAGCAATTTCTTATAGGACTTGCGAGCATCCTTTTTCAAACCAAGTGCATCCTGGATTGCGGCCATGTGTTCCCAGAAGACATCGTCACGATCCATCATCTTGCTATCAATCAGCTGCATCACCTGATAGGCTTCGTCAAAACGGCCCAGGCGGTACAGGCCCCACGCCTTGGAATCCAAATAGGCATCCTTCCCTTCACCGTCCTTTTCGAGAACGAGGGCTTCGAGAACAAGTTTGTAACCCTTCTCGACTTCATCCGTCGAGCGGTTCAAATCAATCAGCGAATAACCGTAATAGTTCAAGGTCGAAGCCGTCTCATGCGGAGAGAACCCAGGTTGTTTCAACAAGGCTTCAAATTGGAGGAACGATTCGTCGTAGCGTTTGAGACGTTCCAGGTTCATCGCCATCGAAAGGCGAACCCTCATATATGTCGAATCCTTCGCAAAGAAGGTTTCGAGCATTTGCTGCGCACGAGTGCGATTGTCGAGAGCACGAGCCTTCTTGAGAGAATCTGCGCGCACGTTCTTTTCGATATCCAAGGCTTCGCCGATGAGAGCTCTCGAATAAATGTCGAGGACCTGCAAATACTTTATCTGCGCTTCGTTCTGCATCTGCGCAAGATTTACGGAATCCACAACGCCAGGAAGCGGTTTCCATGTTCCCCAGAACTGCATGAGCGAATCAAGCAGGGGGTAAGCCTTGTCGTACTTGTCGGCCAACGCATACACAGACGCAAGCAGCATTCTCGTGTCGCCGTTGCTGACGGAATCGGACTTTTCGGCGTACTTGATGGCTTCGGCAAACTTTTGTTCGCTCGCAAAGATGTTCACGAGTCCAAGGTAGGCGCGGTTTGCGTATTTCGGTTGACCCTGCAACTTACCTACGGATTCTAGCAAGTGAACCTTCGCGCTATCGCGGTTGCCAATGTCATATTCATACTGGCCAATAAAGCAGAGAACCGCAGGCGTTTTCACGCCATCCTCATAATATTTCTTCATGGCAAATGCATAAGCACTATCACCCGGCATCGAAGAGAGCACCATGATTGTCATCTCCTCGTCTTCGGGTTTTGCGCTCGTGAGCGTATCCACAATGGCAATGGCTTCCTTGTAGCGTTTCATCGCCATGAGGCCGCGTACTTTCTGCAAAAGCATCTGCTTGTCGCCAGTGGCCTCGTGCGCCTTACCAAAAAGATCAACCACAGCAGAATCGCGCCCTAAATCCAGGAGAAGCGACAGCTGACGTTGAAACAAAGTAGGAATGTAATTGACCTTCGGCAAAAGCAGGTCGTAAATACGGACAAGTTCTTTCTCGTCACGGACAGCTTCGAGGTACAGGCTGTAATCGTAAAGCAAAGCCATGTCCTGGTAACGCGAAGAATCCAAACCCAAATTAAAATACTTGCGGCACGAATCGGATTCGCCGGTTTTCACATAAAGGCGGGCAAGCAACGCATATTGCGAAGCCGTGCGTTTACCCCTAAGCTTGGAAGCCTTTTGCGCTTCGATTAAAGCCAAGGAATCTTCGCCAGCGGCAACGAGACGTTCGGCAACGCCAAAGCCCAAATAACGGCTCGTCGGGTCCGCCTTATAAGCCTGCTTCCAGAAGAAATCGGCCTGACGCTGGTCGCCATGCAATTCCATATTCTTCGCAAGGAAGAAAAATTCATGAGCGGCTTCCAAATCGACTTCGACCTTGGGCTTCGCGGCCACATCGGCCACCACCTTTTCGACCAAAGCGGAATCGGCCGCATTCATTGTAATAGTGGGATGTACATCGTTCTTTTTTTTCGCAGGCGCAGAGCTGCAGGCGCACAAAGACACCATTCCCCAAAAAAGCAACCACGTAAAAAAGATACGAAGCATCAAAATCTCCCTAAACAGTTCTAGTCCGCAATGATAAAGTCAACCCTCGAACCCGGCTTCAGATAGTCGCCATATTTCGGAGAGGTTTCGATGACGGAACCAGGACGAGCGCCATCTTCACTTTTCATGCGCTTGATAGAACCCACCTTGAATCCAAGCCTATCCATGTGCGGATAAACTTCGTCCATGAGGATTCCTTCGAAATTGGGGAGCAAAATTCGACCTGTCGTAACGCCAGCAGAAATAACAACCTTCACCGTATCGCCTACGCGTACCGTGTCGCCAGCAATCGGAATCGTGCGAATCACAACACCGCGAGGAATACTCTGGTGGGCGCCCTTGACAACTTCACCTTGGACAAGACCTGCACGGGCAAGCGAAATATCCGCCTGCTTCTGGCTTTTGCCACGCAAGTCGGGAATCACGACCTTGCGAAGGCCGAGGCTCTTCGTGAGCTTCACCGTGCGGCCGATCTTTGCCGTACGCCCAGCCTTCGGCATCTGCACAAGCACCATGCCCGCCGGGACCTGAGCGCTGTAGCGGCCTTCTTCAGTCCATTCATACTTAAAGCCAGCCTTTTTCAACACGGAATCCGCGGCCTGTTCCGAAAGCCCTTCGAGATTCGGGACTGTACCCGTACTCGCAAACGCCCCGGCAAACGCAGGCATCAAAAGCTTATCGACCAAAAAGACAAGCACAACTACGACAACAATCCAGATGACAAAAGCCTTGAAAATGGCGGTTTGCCTAACCTTGTTCCAAAGCGACTTTATTTTATTCATATCAATTCTATTTAGCGGGCCTAGCCCTTGGTAGCTTTTTCCTGAAGCACGTCCTCGTCAAAGATGACGATATCCTTGCCGGTCATCGCAATCGCATTTGTACGCACCAACAAGGAACAGATACGGCTCACTGTTTCACGAGTCGTCCCAGACATGTCGGCGAGTTGCTGCTGCGTCGGGCGGTTGTGGATGACCGTCACCATGTTTCCGTTGTCCGTATGGATGCGCACACCGCGTTCCTGCATCAAGTTCAGGAGCGTACCGGCCACGCGGCCAGACACAGACATCGTCGAAAGTGAACCGATTTGCTTGTTCGCCTTGCGGAGCCTCTTGCAAAGTTCGCTCATGAGCGCCATCGCAATCTCCGGCGACTTGCGGATAAGGCTCAAGAAAGATTCACGGTGAATGACAAGCAACTTAGCGTCAGTCACGGTACGGACGGAGGCAGACCGGGGTTCGCCGTCGATAAGCGACATTTCCCCGAAAAAGTCCCCGCGTTCAAGGAAAGACAAAATGGTTTCGCGGCCGTCGATGCCCGTCATATAGACTTGCACGGAACCGGTGGCGATCAAGTACAGAGCCTGTACCGAATCGTCTCCTTCCAAGACCACAGTCTCATCACGATTGAAGTTTTTGACGATTACCAGATTGGCAATCATCCCCAACTGTTCTTCATTGAGCTCCGAAAAGAGTTCAACCCCCTTCAACAAATCAACTGTGGATGCGTCCATTTTATTTTCCCCTTGTTTTTGATTAATCCAGATCTACGACGATACTCTGGTCGCGCTTGGCACCGATAGAGACCATGCCAATCTTCACGCCCACGAGTTCCGCCATACGGTTTAAATACTTCTTTGCGTTTTCCGGAAGTTCATCGAACTTGCGGCACTTGCTCGTATCGACCTTCCAACCCGGCATTTCTTCATAGACCGGCGTGCAGCGTCCGACCTTGGAGAGCTGGTTCGGAATCAAATCAAGCTTTTCGCCATCGCACATGTAGTGCGTGCAAATCTTGATGGTGTCGAACGTGTCGAGCACATCGAGCTTGGTGATAGCGAGGTGAGTAAGACCATTCACGACCGTCGCTTTGCGGACCACCGGAGCATCGAACCAGCCGCAGCGGCGGTTGCGGCCCGTCGTGGCGCCAAATTCGTTACCGATGTTGCGGAGCTTGTCGCCCGTCTCGTCCAGAAGTTCCGTCGGGAACGGACCGTTGCCCACGCGAGTCGTGTAAGCCTTGACGACACCGACAACCTGGTCGAGGACCGTGGGGCCGATGCCAGCGCCGCAGCTTGCGTAACCGGCAACAGTGTTGCTCGAAGTCACGAACGGGTACGTGCCCTGATCGACATCGAGGATAGTGCCCTGGGCGCCTTCGAACACGAGACGCTTGCCTTCCTTCACGGCCTTGTAGAGCATCTCGCTCACGTCGGCGACAAACGGCTTGATCTTCTGGCCCAGTTCGAGATAGTCCTTGATAACCACTTCCGGGTCGATTTCCGGAACATCGTACATCACCTTGAATTCTTCGTTGTGGACCTTCGCCATCGCTTCGACACGCGGGCGGAGTTCGCGTTCGTCCATGAGGTCACCCACGCGGACACCGATACGGTTCACCTTGTCGCTATAGCACGGACCAATACCGCGGCCCGTAGTACCGATAGCAGCCTTGCCCGCCTTCTTCTCCTTGGCCTTGTCGAGCGTGGAGTGGTACGGAAGCACAACATGAGCATTGTTCGCGATAAACAGACGACCTTCCGGGTTGATACCCTTCGTATGGAGGTCAGCAATTTCATTGAGAGTCTGAATCGGGTCGAGCACAACGCCGTTACCGATGACGCAAATCTTGTCCGGATGCATAATGCCCGAGGGAATCAAGTGGAAGACGAACTTCTTGTCACCAACTTCCACAGTATGGCCGGCATTGGCGCCGCCCTGAAAACGCACGATGATATCTGCATCGAGCGTCAAGAAATCTACAACCTTGGCTTTTCCTTCGTCGCCCCACTGGGAGCCGATAACTACACGATTTGCCATATTTCCTTCGTTTTAATCTTTAAAATCGAAACGGTTGCCCCAAGGTACCTCCCTGGAGCCCTTTTTCATTTTAAAGATAGTAAGTACAAGCCAAAAATGCGAACTTTCACCCCCGAATCTACCCCAAATTCACCCGAAAAAACGGGGGTATTTCAAGTCTCACCTTTTCCGGCAACCCTTACAAATTACAAATTTCTTATCTTTACGGCATGTCCGAAGAAATCAAAACGCTCATCAAAAATCATTCGCCACTCCTCGAAGAAGATTCAGACGTTTTCCGCGAACTCGAGACGTTCTTCAGCAAAAGCGCCAAAATCGAGATGCACCACGGCGACCTTTCCAAGTTTCTCAAGGACAACAGAACGTACCAAGTCGTCCGTGTCAGCGGCAAAAGCTACAAGGACTGCGTCTATGAATTTGTCGATAACTATCCCGAAATGATGGACGCCATCGGCATGCTGCGCTACTACAAAGCACCCACAGGGAACATCCAGTGGGAAGAAATCGAAGCCGCCGAAATCGCCATGGGCAACGAGCTCACCATGAACGCTTACGGCTGGGCGCCCGATGCCTGGACCGTCTTTGCTCCAAGCGCCTTGGACGAAGCAACCGCACCAGAAGACAAAAAAGGCGACTACAGCCTCGTTGCGATTGTCGCTTTGGACTCGCTGTTGTAAACACAGTCCATGTTCTGTCACTGGATCCTTCACATTCGTTCAGGATGACGGATTGTATAAGCCGATCCCGGAACAAGTCCGGGATGACAATTCAAATACAGCTCCGCCGGGATGACTGTTTAAAACTAATGTTGTATAAACTTAAAGAACGTAATTCCCGGAATTTTGCGGGTGGCGAGGTAATCGGCAAGCGGGAGCTCGACAACCTGCTTCTTGATGGAAGACGCATGGCGTAGAACAGGCTTTTTCCCCGGCGTAAACACGACTAATCCCGTATGCGTCACATCGATTTTGTCGGAAGAAGCAACAAACGCCACACCGAGAACTTTCATCGCTCCGGTGTACGGCTTTTTCGCCATTTCGATTGCCTTGTCCAAAGGCATGTAGCGAATTTTGAGCGGCTTTTCCTTCCCCGTATATTTGAGGTTGTGGCTCTTGAAAAATTCCTTCTTGGGCATTGTACGCGTCACCGAGACTTCGCCTTCCATCGGGACGACTTTCGCGTATTTCCCTTCGCCGACCCAGTCGTCGAGCATGTAATGTTTACGCGTCATATAGCTGATATTGCCGCCCTTATAGCGGAGGCGCTGAAGTTGCTTGAATAGCGACTTTTCGCTTTTCGCCATGGCAAGCGCAACGACGTTTTCCACATACGTCATGCAATCGACGGAGTCTAAATAAACTAACGGTTTATCGTCAATGCGGTCAAAGTGGCCTTCGCCCATCGGCCCAAGCTTGTAGGGGCGTCCCAAGAGTTGCTGCGAAAAATAATCCAGGCGCTTGTTCAATCCGATGATTCCCTGCGCTTCTAGCCACATGGTCTTCATCTCCATAAGCGACTGACGGCCTTTGTTCGTATAATCGATTATCCTCATCCAGAGCGTGTCGAGAACGTCCTTGCTCTTGATATCCGGAGTTTCATTCGTGCCGTTCAAGTACATGGCAACAGCAAGCGTATCTTCGTCAATTGTGTAAATGTATCCGACCAAGCCATAGACTTCTGAAATAAAGCCCGTCTTGAAACGGGTAAGCCATATGGCGTCCAAATTCTGCATGCGCTTTGCTCCGGAACCCACGCCGGGACTCGCAAAACTGTTGATATAATATTGGCCCTTCGGATGTCGCGCCATTTTCGCGAGCATGTGCGCAATCGTAGAAGGCTGCACCTTGTTTTCAGGTGAAAGGCCGCTGCCGTCCCACACGTCAAAATGCGTCGGGTTCAGGTCCATTTCCAAAAGAAACCTGCGTTCCGCCTTGCGTCCACCTTCGACACTGCCCTCACCCACAACTTGCGCTCCGAGATTTCGCAAAAGCGTCTCGGCGTGGAAATTCTGGCTGCGCTGATTGATTTCGTCAAGGATACTCAACAAGGGCGCCGCCGAGAACGAGAATTTCTTCAATTCCGTCTTTGAATCGCTCAACTTGTTTTCCTTATAAACTATTCCGCGGTTCTTCAACGCATGCATGAACGCCGCCCTGAAATATCCCACTGGATTGCGAATCGGGAGTACCATGCTTGCAGAATCGACCCCTTCGCCGATTGTCCCGCCAAGCGTAATCACGGACTTTTCAGGATCAATTCCATATACCCACTTTTTCTTCCTTCCCTTGACGGTCTTTAAGTTGTTTACAACCTTAACATAACCTATATCGGGAATGATGCTAACATTTGCCGTATCTCCACGGCGTCCTGGCCAAAAGCGTATTGTCACGCAGTTGTCGTTAAATCCAAGAGGTCCGACTTCGGCACCGTACCAGGAATCGTAATAGTTCCTACGCCAATTTTCAGGTTTCCATGGACCCGTGTAATAGCTGGTATCCAAATCGATATGACCGTTGATAGTATCGATACCCATCGCACGGATGGAATCCACCATGGAATTCAAGACAAAAAACATGTCATCGTAAAATCTAGCCGATATGTTCGGGTCCCCTTCACCGCGAATCTTGAGCGCCCCCGTCAACGTATGTTTTTTGATATCGCCAAGAACCGTTACATCTGTTTTTGGCCCGTAATCCAAGGGTAAAAAATGGAGCGCCGCCGCCGTCGTCAAAGTTTTGAGCGTACTTGCCGGGGTAAACTGTTCATCCCCATTGACGTTGCCAATTTCCTGCCCCGACTTGACAGAGCGAAGCGCCATTCCGTAACGCACTCCCGGAATAATCGAATCCACATAGCTCTTGAACGACGCCACATTCACATGGGCAAATAGAGGCACCACAAGGAACGGCAACAGCCGGGAAGTAACTTTAAACAACTTATTCATTGGCGAGACTTGATTTTCCTTTTTCTTGCAACGCAAAAAACAACTATGAAACAAATAACCAAAAATCCCGCACCAGCAACAATCAAGTATTTCGGAGAGACTACCTTATCCGAAATTTCACCGGCTATAGGCACTTCTTCGCGACTGATAAAATCGGCAGAATTCTTTGGATAAATTACATTGTAATTCTGTAAAAAGATATGCTGTATCCAGTGCAGCATTTCCGCTTCGTTCAATTCCTCGGAATGTTTCAAGGCTTCATTGATTTTCTTGTGGGCCTTATAGACCATCTGGGCAAGATGAGCGCTACGCGTTTTGCGGTTTGCCGTATTCAAGAACAAACTGCCCATATTGTTCGACAGTTCCATCAAAATACTTTCGACCTCGCCCCATTCCGGAATATTAGGGAAGCCACGACCATGTTCCAGCTCGGCAACCAATTTGGAGTAACGGGAATCGCGATTCCAAATATGGAGAATGCTCCTATCCGCCGGCAAGAACCCCACCTGGCGTGAATAGGCATCGATATTGTCCGCACGGAGCATGTAGGCTAGGAACCGCTCCGCCATGGCATTTTTGGAGGCATCCTTCTTTTTGCCAAGCGCCAAAAGGCTTCCGCCCATAAACGAGAAGCGGCCTGCGGGTCCCGAAAGCAGTTTCAACACCTTGATGCCGTCCTTTGCGATGGCAGAATTGGCAAGACCTCCGGCTTCTTCGGGGTAGTCCAGTTGCTTTATCAATTCCGATGTTCCGTAAAGGAATACACGTTCCGAACGAACAAAGCCATTCGCGTTGTCCGCGGAATTTTCGGACAAGCTATAAGGCGCCATTTGCGAATCGCCCATGATTTCGGCATAGAGAGCAAGACCGACAAGCGTATTCGAATCCAAAAGCGCACTGCGATAGCCCTTCTTGCCCGAAGGCAAAACAAAATCACCGCCATGTCCCCAAATAATCGGAGCCATACACTGTTGCCCAGACCAGTCATCCTTGCCAGGGACGGCAAAAGGAGTCACCTTGACGCCATCGGCATTTTTCAAATCGGCCTTCGCGATTGTCTTCAACACACCGACGAACTGTGCGTACGTTTCCACGTCAGAATCATCGAAACCGAGTTCCTGCCACAAGCGGTCGTTTACAAATAAGCCACGAACATCAATAAACCACGGAACCGCGTAAGTCAGCGAGCTCCCCGGGATATGCGAACTGCGGAAACCTTCACCCAAAAAACGGCTCGAATCAATTTCGGCCATCAAAAAATCAATCGGACGGATTACCCCCGCCTTTGCAAAATGTGGAACCCACGTCGAACCTAGCTGGAGGACATCGGGAGCCTGCGAAATCGAATCCGTAAACGTCCTCGTGATTTTGTCAAACGCCTCGCCCCAGCTAAGCGAAGTCAACTTCACCGGAATATGCGTCTCCCGATAGAACTTTTTCACAAGGCGATTCAACGCAATCTTTGAACCCCGACCGTTATCCATAACCCAAACAGAAAGCGAATCCGCAGCAACGGACGAAGTCACAAGGCCAAGCACAAGGCTTGCAAACAAAAGAAGCCTTGCGAGACCTGTGAATCCAGCCATCTTTCGGGTAAACTCTATCACTGGGCAAGTCTTCCGAAATCTTCAAAGAAATGAGGATAAGTCTTGTTCACGCATGCAGGGTCCAAAATCTTGATAGGCACACCACCCAAGGACACAAGGCTAAAGCACATCGCCATGCGGTGGTCGTTGTAAGTTTCAATCGTCGCCGGTTTTAACTGCTCCGGCGGTTCAATCGTAATCGTGTCCATGTCGGCCACCACGCGGGCGCCCACCTTCTGCAGTTCCGCAGAAATTGCGGCAATGCGGTCGGTCTCCTTCACGCGCCAGCTGCCGATGCCGCGAATCG
>JAEEGK010027579.1_pt1 | contig 11459 bp, 8 predicted proteins | sample 8958771 | NCBI WGS metagenome assembly JAEEGK01 (sample SAMN16246547, study PRJNA631951) | gut metagenome | biome: gut microbiome; feature: rumen; material: SC-attached | host: Bos | place: Iran: Karaj | collected 2018-10 | reverse complement strand
TGAAGCATGCGATCTTGAAGTACTGGCATCAATGACACAGAAGCTCGAGCATCCCGATAATGCGACATGGATCGGCTCGGGTAAAGCACAGGAGCTTGCCGAGGAAGTCCGCGTAAACGATGCGGAGCATGTTGTATGTCTCGGTAACCTTTCACCAGCACAGATGAAGAATCTTCAGAAGATCATAAAGGTTCCGGTATGGGACAGAACAAATCTCATACTGGAGATCTTCTCGAGAAGAGCAAGAAGCCGCGAAGCAAGACTCCAGGTTGAGTCCGCATATCTTCAGTATATGCTCCCCAGACTCACCGGTATGTGGCAGCACCTCGGCCGTCAGAGCGGCGGCGGTGGCAGCAGGGCAAATAAGGGTGTGGGTGAAAAACAGATCGAGCTCGACAGACGTCAGATCTCACACAGAATAACCGAATTGAAAAAAGAACTCTCTGAAGTCGAACATACAAGGGACGTTCAGAGAAACGGAAGGAAGAGGGACGGATATCCCCATGTAGCACTTGTGGGATATACAAATGCCGGAAAATCAACTCTCATGAACTGCCTGATCGAAATGACGGGCAAGTCTGCCGAGAAAGCGGAAGAAAAGAAAGTCTTCGAAAAAGACATGCTCTTTGCAACTCTTGATACATCCGTAAGAAAGATCTCCGTTCCCGGAAAGAAGACCTTCCTGTTATCCGATACCGTAGGTTTTATTGAGAATATCCCTCACGATCTTATCAAGGCATTCAGATCAACTCTTTCTGAACTTAAATATGCGGATGTCCTTCTTATCGTAATGGATTCATCCGATCCTAACCATAAGGATCATCTGAAAGTTACCGAAGATACCCTTAATGATCTTGATGCAAAGGGAATTCCCAGGATCTATGTGTATAACAAATCGGATCTCCGTGATCCCGATATGACTGTTAAGAATACCCCGGACAGTGATTCGGTGTACATCTCAGCCAAGAGCGGATACGGAATAGAAGATCTCTTAAACTCACTCGAAAAGATCTTCACCGAGGGAGATAAGGACGTAGATATCGTGATTCCCTACACTTCGGGCGACCTTCTTAACAGACTTCACAAGGAAGCCAAGGTCATCTCCGAAGACTACGTGGAAGAGGGAGTACATATCACAGCTAAGGTACCTGCGATGCTTGTCGCATCCATGGGACTGTAAAACAAAATGGACGGTTCATAAGAACCGTCCATTTTATATTATGATTATTTACTTTACAAATCCGATAGGAACAGGAGGACAGAAGATTGCGACATAGCAAGGTCCGTACCAGTCTATTGTCTCGGAATACATTGCCCTTGCGGACTCGGAAGTGATTACCGATCTGAAAATGATTCCCTCATACTCGAAAGTATAGATGAGAGTAACACCCTCGGAATTCATCAGAGCCTTGATGATCTTGCTGCTGATAGCACCGGTAGTGTTGTAGTTAACGACTCTTGAGGGATTGGGGCTTCCGTCAGCGCTAAGGCCCTGAGATGCGAGCGCGATCTCCTTGACTTTCTTTTCTATCTCTTCGTAGAAAGCCTTGTCGTCAGGAACTTCTCCGCCACCTACATGTCCTGAAGGAACTTCGGTATCGCCGGGAATTTCTGGGAATTCAGGGAAAACATCATCGTCTGAAACTTCGGTATCGACAGGATCAACGGTATCTGAGGTGGAAGGCGCATCGGTTGAAGGAGTCTCATCGACGTTATCCGTATCAGGAGATGCGGGAGGCATATCGATATCAACATCGGGAGTTTCGGTAGAAATCGGATCGAAAGTAAGATAGTTATCGGTCCCTTCACCACCCAGGGCTTCAACGGAACTCATAGGATATAATCTGATATTTCCCGAATAATTGTTATTGTTGTATTCGAAATTGAATGAACCGGTTGCGGAACTTTCATAATTGAATGACTCATAAGGAACGTATGCTCTCATCATGATCATTTGAGTATCTGAAGAGAAAATTCGAAATCTTGACTCAAAATAGAAGTTTCTCCATTCGCGGCCATCATCTCTCATTCCTGAAAAGGAGATGTTGAATGAAGCAGTTTTATTACTGACGGAAACAGGGCTTGCACTGATTTCCAGGGTGGGTTCTATTCCAAGGCCCGTATAATCAAGTACTTGAATTGTCTCAGAGAATTCAAAAGTTTCCGGAGTCTGGGATACAGGCTGTGAAGGCACTGATGCGTGGGCTACGGATGCGGGGATGATGCTCAGAAGTCCTGCAACGGCAAGAGCTGAGACTGCGGTTAAAACATTTAAGATCTTTTTGTACATAATATAAAAACTTCCTCCAAAAAAAAACATCTTTCACATATTAACTGCACGGTTGACCTTTTTCAATAGGAATATTAAAATTTTCTAAATTTTATTAACAAATTATCAACAAGGAATATTATGGCCATTGGGGACGGTTCTTTTGGTCCGTGATTCTTGGACCAAAAGAACCGTCCCCAATGGCGGCACGTGATTCTTGGACCAAAAGAACCGTCCTCAACGGCGGCAACAGACCTGACAAAGGGGTGCGTCCCCATTGTCAGATAGTGTAAAATAGTTGTACTTATGAAAGACTATATCAGAAAACACCAAGCACACATTATCGTAATAATCGTCAGTTTAGCAGCACTTTTTCTCAGGTACGGTTTCAGGGATTATATCAGTGATGATATGAGCATCAGTCTGCTTCCCTGGTATGACAGGATCTCGGCTATGAGCCTTAGAGATGTTCTGAGGACACAGATAGGAGATTACAATCTTCTGTACCAGATCGTTATATTTATTCTTACGAGACTCCCCGGAGAAGCTGTATATAAGTACAAGATCTTTTCCGTAATATTCGATTATCTTCTTGCGGGCGGAGTATATGCTTTCGTAAAGAAACTCACGGATAAAAACAAAGCGATCATTGCATATGCCGTTACACTTTTCCTTCCTACGGTCTGGATGAATTCCGCACCCTGGGGACAGTGTGACTCTATTTATGTGGCGCTTATCATATGGGCTCTGTATTTTCTTTATACCGATAAATCCATATTCTGCTTTATCCTTCTCGGTATCAGCTTTGCATTTAAACTTCAGACCGTTTTTATCCTTCCCTTTGTAGCGTTGGTTTATGCATACGGTTTGATAAATAAAAAGAAGACGATCCGTCTTTATCATTTCGCAGTTATGGTCGGAACCGTTATCGTAATGACGCTTCCGAATATCATAGCCGGCAGGCCTTTTTCCGATATGCTGGCAGTCTATAAGGACCAGACTCAGGCATTCCAAAATATCTCAAGAAACTACCAGAGTATCTGGAATCTTTTTGGTCTGACATATGATGCCGATGCCAAGTGGTGCATAGGTTTCACCTTCATTGCGCTGGCTTCCCTTATGGTTCTCTTTTATATGAAGAAAGCGGACGTGACCGGAAAGCATTTCATCCGGTGTGCATTTATCCTGTCATACACCTGCGTGATGTTCCTTCCCTCCATGCATGAGAGGTACGGATACTTGTATGAGATCCTCGTGCTGATTCTTGCGTTTACGGAAGCACTTGGCTGGATCCCGGTAATCATTTTCCAGCTTATTTCCATTAAGACCTACTCATTATTCCTGTATCACACACCGCTTAACATGGAGTTTTTAAGCGTTGTTAACGTTCTTGTTTATGTATTCGTGCTCTATGTTTTCTACAGGGAATTATCGGGAAGACCCATACACTTCGATCTCTTTTCGCTTGCGGAAGAAAGAGATGAATCCATCCACCGCCTTGCGGCAAAAGAAAACTTCCGCCTCAGTAAAAACGATTACATTGCGATCCTCCTTCTGACAGGCATTTTCCTCTTGATAGGATCCTTGCATCTTGGCAGGAAAGAAGCTCCGGTAACATATGAAGAGTTCGGAACGGAATGTGAGAAGGGAACAGAAATCTATGTATCTCTTAATGCGTATCAGGATGTAAGTGCGGTATGTATATATCCCCGTATGTCGGGCTCCGAAAGCTTTGATCTTTATTATGCTCAGGACGGGGAATGGATTGAGATCGATGGTGACTTCACTCTTAAGGGAGTATTTACCTGGAGAAGAGTTGATGTGAATGTTAAGACGCATCAGTTCTGTATTATTTTCTCGGATCCGAAGGTTGAGATAGCGGAGGTTGTTTGTCTTGACCTGTACGGAAACCGCATAAATCTTATTGAAGGTTCGGAACCTGCGGCGGTATTTGATGAGCAGGAAATGCTTTCTTCAATACCGACAGGATTTGATTCGATGATATTTGATGAGGTCTATCACGGAAGGACCGCGTACGAATTCGTAAACGGTTTGAAGATTTATGAAAACACTCATCCTCCGCTCGGAAAGACACTTATCTCCATCGGAATCAGGCTGTTTGGAATGAATCCTTTCGGATACAGGATCATCGTTTTGTTATTCGGTATGATATGCATTCCTCTGATGTATCTCCTGGGACTGAGAGTTACCGGAGACAGCAGATATGCGATCCTTGCAGGAGTCTTACAGATCACCGAATTCATGCACTTTGTTTTATCGAGGATCTCGACCATCGATATCATCGTCGCGTTCTTCGTATTGTGCATGTTCTACGGATGCATTGCATTTATCTGTGAGGAAAAATACAGACATTTGATCTTCGCCGGAGCTGCATTTGCATTCGGAGTTGCGACCAAGTGGACTGCGCTTTATGCCGCAGCGGGACTTGCCCTTATTCTTTTCATCCGGATGATAGGAAAGATCCGCAGCAAGACTAAGTCATCCGAGATCGTTAAGTTTATCCTGATCTGCGTCGGAAGCTTTATCGTACTGCCCGCGATCGTTTATGTGCTTTCGTATGTTCCTTTTGTCAGGGTATATTCGGAAAAGAATTTGCTGGAGCATGCGATCTCAAACAGCGCTCATATGCTTGATTATCACAGTCATGTCAATTCTGAGCACCCCTTCGCATCGCCCTGGTACAGCTGGCCGTTTGACTGGATCCCGCTTCTGGATTCGAGAGCGATCTTCGGAGACAAGATGGAGATCATCGCAACCTTCGTAAATCCCTTTGTGTGTTACGTCGGCCTAGCATCGTTCTTCCATCACATTTACATGGCAGTTAAAAAGAAAGATGTCACATCGGCGCTGCTTGTTGTCTTTTATGTGAGCATGTTCCTGCCCTGGGTATTCATTACAAGAACCGTGTTCATCTATCAGTACTTCATATGTACGAAAGTCCTGATACTGATGATCTGCAGGAGCATTCAATGCTTAGGCTTTAAACGCGAAAACGCCGTGATAAAGTTTTCCGCAGGAGTATCGATCGCACTGTTTGTCGTATTCTTCCCGATCCTTGCGGGTTTGATGGTAAGTTATAAATTTATCGATGAGATATTGGCCTTCCTTCCCACCTGGTGGTTTTAATATGTTTTGTAAAGAGAGTCCGAAAGGGCTCTCTTTTTCATAAGCAGTCACTTAAAAAATTTAAAGTAAAACTTTAAAAAAGTTCTTGACGAGGCGTTTTGGGGATGATAATATTCAGTCAAACTTAAAAAAATTAAAGTGTCACTTTAAATATATAAACTGACTGTTAATATTTGGGAGGCCGGATATGAAAGATAAGAAAATGAGATATTACAAAGAGTGCTTTTCGTTTATGCTGATAATGATAGTACTTATGGCTGCATGGGGACTGATCGAGGATATCAGGACCGAAAGCTCCGCATATGAAGTCAGATACGAGGCAGATGAGACATTTGCAACAAGAGGAAATTTATATCGTCTCTATATTAATGACGAATATTGCTGCGATATAGATTACAATAGATACAGCATTACCGATGATAACGGAAATACAGATTACAAATACTGCACACTTATAAAGGATGCATCGAACCTGACTTATACGATTATTCTCTGCGCAATGTTTTTCATTGTTATCAGAATTGCGGAGAATGCGTACACCGGTACTCCATTTACGAAGAAGAATATCGATCTTGTTAAGGTGATATCATTTCTTCAGCTCGCACTTGCGATATTACCCGGGCTTGTAAGTTTTGTCATGTCACTCGTTAAATTCAATTACTACAGTTCATCATTTGATATCACTACTTTGTACATGATTGCGATCGCGTTTGTTATCGGACTTATTGCTTTTATTTTCCAAAAGGGACTGGCATTGCAGGAAGACGTTGACAGCATTGCCTGAGGGGGATCGTATATGGGAATAATAGTAAGATTGGACCGCGTTATGGCGGACAGAAAAATGTCATTAAATGAACTTGCGGAGAAGGTCGGACTTTCGAATGTAAATATGTCCAACCTGAAAACCGGCAAGATGAAGGGCATCAGATTCGAGACTTTAAATTCCATTTGCAAGGCTCTCGACTGTCAGCCCGGAGATATATTGGAGTATACGGACGATGAGTGAAATTTGGGATGTCTTTACCATAGACAGAAAAGTGACCGGAAAGACCTGTGTTCGCGGAGAACAGGATAAACTCGAAGACGGTGAATTCCATATGTGGGTCATGGTCTGGATCAAAAATCCCGAGACAGGTAAGTATCTGATCTCACAGCGTATGGCCGATAAAAAAGTAGATCCTTTGAAATGGGAGACCGTTGCCGGCCATTCCATTAAAGGAGAGACCTGCGTTGAAGCGGCTGTTCGTGAAGCTTATGAAGAAGTAGGGATCAAGTTTGATCCGCGTGAAGCAAAATGCGTAGCGACCAAAGTTGCACTTACGATGGACGGGGTCAGACACAACTGGATCCGTGATTCGTATTATTTTGAAACTACCGAAGAACCCGATCTGGCAAAGGCTACGACGAAGGAAGTGCTTCAGACCAAGTGGGTTACATTCGAGGAATTCAGAGAGATGTATGAAAGAGGAGATTGCTGCCTCAACATGGGAGATCTCTACGGATTTGAATTAAAGCCTGTGCCGGAAAACGGATATAAGGATATTATCGGAAAAGTTGTTAAGGGTAAGATAGACAGGCCGATCGGTTCTTCTCATCCCCGTCATCCCGAAATGATCTATCCCGTAAATTACGGATATGTCGACGGCGTTATCGGAGGCGACGGAGCGGAACAGGATGTGTACCTTCTCGGTGAGACTTCACCCGTTTCCGAATATACCGGTAAGGTCATTGCGGTATTCCACAGATATGATGATAAAGAGACTAAGTGGATCGCACTTCCCTGTGACGAAAACGGCGAGATCCGAAAGGATGTTAAGATCCCGACGGATGATGAGATCAATGCACAGATAGCATTTCAGGAGCAGTTTTTTAACGGAGTTTTATGCAGGTAAGAATAAGCGTTTTATTGAACAAAAGGCGGTGTCTATGAAGAAAGAATTTACATTAAGTAACGGCATAGTGATTCCTGACGTGGGATTCGGTTCGTATCTGTCGACCGTTAATGCCGGAAAAGAAAACATCAAAATGGCTTTCGATGCCGGATACAGGTATATAGATACAGCCAGATTATATAAAAACGAAGAAGAGATAGGACAGGCGTGGAAAGAGTATGGCTTATGCAGAGAAGAAATCTTCCTGTGCAGTAAGGTGTGGCCTTCATGTCTCGGATATGAGAAGACCAAAGAATCCTTTGAGGAATCATGCAAATGCCTTCAGACTGAGTATCTCGATATGTATCTCATTCACTGGCCCAAGAGCAATCAGACAGATGAGAACTGGGCAGTGAAAGTGGCAGAGGGTTGGAAAGCTCTTGAGGATCTATATAACGAGGGCAGGATCAAGGCAATCGGTGTATCAAATTTCCTTCCTCATCATCTGATGGAACTGATGAAAACCGCGAAGATAAAACCCATGCTCGATCAGCTTGAACTTCATGTCGGTTATATGCAGGAATATACTCTCGGATATCTGAAGAGTGAAGGAATCCTTCCTCAGGCATGGAGTCCGCTCGGAAGAGGCAAGGTTTTGAATGATCCAAGAGTTGAAAGCCTTGCAGTTAAATATGGTAAGACTAATGCACAGGTTCTTCTGCGTTTTCTCATAGACAGAGGAATTCCTGTTATTCCTAAGGCATCATCTCTTGAGAGAATGAAACAGAACCTCGACGTGGACGGATTTAATCTTTCAGCAGAAGAAATATCGTATCTGTCAACCATACCTGAAACAGGATGGTCCGGAGAGCATCCGGATATGGGGGATTTTTGAGAAGAGTATAAGAAATAGGAGACGAATGAATGAAAGCACTTGTAATCAACTGTAGTCCGGTACGAACCGGGGCAACTGCCGAAATCGTTAAGATCATCAGCGAAGAATTGAATTCTCGTTATGAGACGAAATCCATATGCATCGATGATTATGTGTTTGCTTTCTGCAAAGGATGCAGAGCCTGTCATAAGACCGCTTCCTGTGTGATGGCAGATGCACCTGTGATCAGGGAAATCATGGGTGAGTTTGATAATGCGAATATCATTGTATCGGTAGCTCCTTCATATTGGGCGGATATCCCCGGACAGTACAAATCATTCATTGACAGATGCACTCCCTGGTGCAATACTCACGAACCTCATGCAACGATCAGCTCGGGCAAGAAAGGTTATGCCGTAGCACTCAGAACAGGCCCCAATATGCCGGAATGTGAAAGACTGATCGGAAGCATCGAGCATTTTTACGGACATCTTGAGATCGAATGCTGTGGACATTTGGGGCTCACATCGATCGAATATAAAGAGAACGTCGAACCCAGAAAACAGGAGATATTGGATTTTTGTAAAAGTATTTAATGCAAAAGCTTTCTAAGGAACAAAAAGATACTCTGGAAAGACTCGGCTTTGGAAATCAGCACCTTTGGGGTGCCGGTTTTCTTTTTATTGCTTTTATGATCATCGTCATAAACATGGTCTGTCGCGTGGTCGACAGTCACAAGTATGATGAGTACGAATATACCGTCGGTACAGTAGTAAAGTTTACTTCTTACAAGACTCCCAGGACAGGAGTGCGCGGAAACAGTTACGATTATTACTATTCCATAGAAGCAGAGTATTACGTCGACGGGTACGATAAGGCATTTAAGATTTCCGATTCCGGCGATGCATATATGTTTTTCAGAAAAGGAAAAGAACTCAGGATTTATTATGAGGCAGATGCACCCGTAAGAGCTTTTATCACCAAGAAGGATTTTCTGACCGGTTTATATCTGCCTGCCGAAAAGCAGTATTATCAGCCGCTATACTTTAGCCTGTTTCCGACAATTATCGGAATATATCTCATCGTCGACTACATGAAGGCAAGGAAACGTGCGCTTCAGAATAAGTTGTTTCCCCGTAAAAAAGTAAAAAGCAGTAAAGATCCCGATTACGATCCCTACCTTCACGACCTGGCACGTATGCCCGGTTATAAAAGAGGCTGGATTCCCTTTCAGATCTGTGGAACAGTTTTCTACCTGTTTACGATGTTCGGTGGTATAATGACAATTCGTTCGGTTATCCTTAAACCTACCGGAGACATTGTTTCTCCCATCATATTCGTAAGCTTTCTCATGCTTCTCGGTCATGGAATGCTGGCCGGTGTGCTCTATTCGATCTATTACTTAAACGGTAAAAAGAAAGCATTCATTACAGGATTTATGGCTGATGAAGCAACTGCCGTATATGTAAACCGTGATGAAGCGGCAGAGATCCTTTGGAAGTTTGTTAAGAGATACATGGAGTCCGAGCCATTCTTCAGCAGGTTTAAACTTGAGTATAACAGAGACTGGCTTGAGACTTATGAAGATAGGCTGGAGCACCTGAAGGCCAAGGCACCTTCCGAAGAGCAGACACTTGAAGGACGCATATGGCATCTCGGATTTTTGGTTAAGACAGTAAACGACGGAAGAAATAAACCGTATCTGGAAGTGTCATGTTCGAGAATTCCGGATGAGAAGATGGTTGCAGACCTTTTGTATCTTCTTACATATGAGAAGGTTGTCCGGTTCTTCGATCCCTCATATACGTCGGGATCCGACCCCGGAAGATATGTGTACGTCTATATGATGGAGAAGAGGGCGGTCTACTCGTACGGAAATCACGGCTGGTCATCCGACTACAAATGTACTACCGCAGAGGATGTTGCAAAGCTGATAGTCAAAACCTGGAATAATTCCGTCCTGATAAAGGATAATCCGTACGCTGGAAGGGATTGGGATTTATATTATCGCTCATTGCGCAATGTCAAACCGATATAAATAAGAAATTGACCTTTGGCGCCATTCATGGTCAAATACATGTATCGGGAAATTAATCCCGAAAATATAGCGAGGGAAAATATATGAGTAATTACGCTAAGCTGTGGCTCGGCTATAAGAGCAAGAAGGAAAATAAGGATTGCAAATGCCTTAAGCAGATCAGAATTAACGGAGCTGATGAAGCTGATGTTATAACCAAGAACGCCGTTAAGGAGTTAAAAGAAGGCCTTAAGGCAATGGTTGATATCGAGCCTGAAGTATCTTTCGGCACGGCAGTAGCTCCTGTTGCAGTATCTTGCGGCAAGGATATTCAGGACAATGAAGAGTACAAGATCTCAATTGACGGGGACGCACTCGTAATCGATGCAAAGAGCACCACAGCGGCTTTATATGCAGCTTTTGATATTCTCAGAACAGTTTCAACCGAGAAGAAGGTAGCAGATGTATACGCATCCGCTAAGACCGTTCGTCCTTCCAATCCTTTAAGAATGCTTAACCACTGGGACAACATGGATGGAAGCATCGAGAGAGGATATTCGGGACAGTCTTTCTTCTATGTTAACAATGAGATCGTGATCGACGATCGTACAAGGGACTATGCGAGACTTATTGCATCCGTAGGAATCAATGCTGTTGTCATCAACAACGTAAATGTTAAGGATGCGGCTTCCTATATGATCACCGACAGATATTTTGCAAAACTTGCGGAGCTCGGTGAGATATTTGCAGAGTATGGAATCGGATTATACCTGAGTCTTAACTATGCATCCACCATTGAAATCGGAGGACTCGACAGTGCGGATCCTCTCGATGAGAAAGTAATTGCATGGTGGAAAGATAAGGTTGCAGAGTGTTTCGCCAAGATTCCCACTCTTAAGGGATTCCTTGTAAAGGCAGACTCAGAGGGACGCCCCGGACCTTTCACTTACGGAAGAACCCAGGCGGACGGAGCAAACATGCTTGCGGATATCGTTAAGGAGCATGGCGGAATCATCATCTGGAGATGCTTTGTTTACAACTGTAAGCAGGACTGGAGAGACTATAAGACCGACAGAGCAAGAGCAGGTTACGATAACTTCCTGCCCATGGACGGAGACTATCACGATAATGTCATCCTCCAGATCAAGAACGGCCCCATGGATTTCCAGATCAGAGAGCCTATTTCTCCCCTTCTCGGCGGTCTTAAGAAAACAAACCAGATGCTGGAAGTTCAGATCGCACAGGAGTACACCGGTCACCAGATCGATGTCTGCTATCTGA